>ERZ791601.54-NODE-54-length-115990-cov-38.831526_pt1 | contig 115990 bp, 90 predicted proteins | sample MGYA00509967_ERZ791601 | MGnify/ENA primary metagenome ERZ791601 (study PRJEB30046, sample SAMN00791930) | human gut metagenome | study: EMG produced TPA metagenomics assembly of the A metagenome-wide association study of gut microbiota in type 2...
GGCACCGAGGCGTCGCATTCTTCAGATGGTTCAACCCTTAAGTTAGCGCTTATGGGCTTCTAGCCCCCCCTCGGTATCGATCTTTTTCTCCTCTTACTCTGAGCTGACAGCGGCCCCAAAGGGCATGTCAGACGGCGGAAATATGGCGCAGGCCGGGACTGGCGCGGCTTGCGGCGGTATGTTGTGCAGCGTCACTTTGCCCTGTCGCTGGCGCGACCAGAGTGACGCCTCGTCTGGTGCAGAGGGTAAACGTTGCGTTTCTGGTGCAGGGTGACGGTCACGCGGCAGCAAAGCCTGCTGTCTTTGCAGGCCGCAGCCCGTCAATGTAAGGCGCTGGTTGTCAGCAGAAGATAAAACCCGGCAAAGCCAGAGTGCCAGCCCGTAAAGCCGGGTATCTGGTGCAGTGATGGTGTATATGTACGTCAGTCTCAGATGCCGGTATTTTTGCATCCCCGGCGTTTTCAGAGATCAACGCCGGTAAAGGATGTCATGCTGGCAATGCCAGGCGCTTCTTTCAGACGCGAAGCGACAAAGGGACTGCCCGGAGGCAGTTTGTTGCAGGCGGGAGACTGCGCCATTATTTCTGGTGCAGGAAGGAAAAACTCTTTCCGGGTTTGAAAGTATGTTTGCTTACCTGGTGACGGAAAAACTGCCGCGCTTCGCTTGTCTTCTCCCGGCGCGCTGCCAGCAAAAACAGGCAGAGCGCCGGGAGAGTCTGGTTTTACTGTAACAGTGTTCCTGCCGGTTCAGTTATCAGGACTAACACTTTCACATCGGTCCTCCGGTATGGTTGCATCATCCCTGCCTCTACTGACAGGGCTGCACGCCGTCAGTGGTACGAATCCAGCGCGGAGCTTTCAGACCATCGGCAAAATACCAGACCAGATCGCACAGTAACCCGGTCAGCGTCGTTTCGGTTTCCGGCAACAGTGACCGTCCCAGCAGTACCTGCGCCAGCGCCAGGCAGTAATCACAGAGCAGGTCTGCATCAGGGGTAAATTCCGGTAAAACATCAGGAAGAACATCCACACTAAAGCGGTCGATCAGGTGCGGCGGGATCGGTTCGCCCAGCGTGGGCCGCAGCAGTGCAAGACAGGTACTAAGCCTGCCGCAGGGCGCCATTTTCAGCGCCAGATCGTGGCACTCGATGATCGTTTCAGCGAAATGCTCGCAGTAATCCGCCAGAGTGGTGAAGTTGGTAACGGCGCTGAAGGGAATGACGAGTAAATTGCATTCAGAAGTGAGGGTAGTTGCCATAGGGGCAGCCTCCAGTGAGTGATGATGATCTCCACCACCGGAAATGCCAATTTCACGGGTGGTGAAACCGGACGGAGTTGGCATTACCGGCCTCACTGACACCGGCGCGTCTTACGACGCCCCCGCCCGATCCCACCATTGAGATGTGACCATACGCAACACAAAATATTGTGTTGTCAGTGAAGTATTACAGGATGCCAATCCCGACGCCTGATTTTGCAGACGCGGCGCAACAATACAATGATCGGTAATTTGCGGCAAGAGGTTTGGAGAAAGCAGGTAAACTCAATCACACCATAAATATTAAGACTAAATATATTTATATGAAATATACATTGAATAATATACAAACGTTTTTCAATAAAAATCCTGTCAATTAATTCTTCCCGTTGATATCAGTCAAAAAAATAAATGTAAAAAAGCGTATTTCGTTTCATACAGTAACGTTATTTATCATTTTGTCCGGTGCCGCCAGCATCAGGCCAGATGAACCATAAAAAGGATATCAGCGATGAGCGGAAAACCAGCGGCACGTCAGGGAGACATGACCCAGTACGGCGGCCCGATAGTCCAGGGGTCGGCAGGCGTGAGAATTGGCGCGCCAACCGGCGTGGCCTGTTCAGTATGTCCCGGCGGAGTCACTTCCGGCAACCCGGTGAATCCGCTGCTCGGTGCAAAGGTGCTGCCCGGCGAAACCGATTTCGCGCTACCCGGCCCGTTACCGTTCATTCTTTCCCGCACCTACAGCAGCTACCGGACGAAAACCCCTGCGCCCGTCGGTATCTTCGGTCCCGGCTGGAAAGCGCCCTCTGATATCCACTTACAGTTACGCGATAACGAACTGATACTCAATGATAACGGTGGCAGAAGCATTCATTTTGAGCACCTGTTTCCCGGTGAGGATGGCTTCAGCCGCAGCGAATTATTCTGGCTGGTGCGCGGCGGCGTGGCGAAACTGAATGAAAGTCACCGTCTTGCCCCACTCTGGCAGGCTCTGCCGGAAGAACTCCGCCTGAGTCCGCATATTTATCTGGCGACGAACAGTCCGCAGGGGCCGTGGTGGATACTCGGCTGGAGTGAGCGGGTACCGGGTGTGGATGAGATGCTGCCTGCTCCGCTGCCGCCGTACCGGGTACTGACCGGCCTGGTGGACCGCTTCGGGCGCACACTGACCTTCCGGCGTGAGGCCGCAGGCGAATTTACCGGGGAAATCACCGGCGTGACCGATGGCGCCGGCCGTCAGTTCCGTCTGGTGCTGACCACGCAGGCACAACGGGCAGAAAACGCCCGGCAGCAGGCCATCGCCGCAGGAACGAAAGGATCGGATATCCCGGATTCACTGCCGGACTATACGGAGTATGGCCGGGATAACGGTATCCGCCTGTCAGGGGTGTGGCTGACGCACGACCCGGAATACCCGGAGAATCTGCCCGCCGCCCCCTTGGTACGCTACGACTGGACGGCACGCGGTGAGCTGGCGGCGGTGTATGACCGCAGCGGTACTCAGATGCGCCACTTTACTTACGATGATAAATACCGGGGCCGGATGGTGGCGCACCGTTACGCAGGCAGGCCGGAGATGCGTTACCGCTACGACGACATAGGTCGCGTGACGGAGCAGTTTAATCCGGCAGGCTTAAGCTACGCCTATCAGTATGAGAAAAACCGTATCACCATCACCGACAGCCTGAACCGGCGGGAGGTGCTGCACACGGAAGGTGAAGCCGGGCTGAAACGTGTGGTGAAAAAGGAATTCGCGGATGGCAGCATCACCCGAAGTAAATTTGACTATATGGGGCGACTCCAGTCACAGACGGATGCAGCAGGCCGGACAACAGAATACAGTCCGAATGTGGTGACGGGACTCGTCACGTGCATCACCACGCCGGACGGCAGGAAATCGGAATTTTACTATAACAATCAAAACCAGTTAACCTCAGCCACCGGGCCTGACGGACTGGAAATGCGCCGGAAATATGATGAGTACGGGCGTCTGACGCAGGAAACAGCACGCAACGGCGATGTCACCCGCTACAGTTATGATAATCCACACAGTGAATTACCCTCTGTAACAGAAGATGCGACGGGTAGCCGCAAGCAGATGACGTGGAGCCGCTACGGGCAGTTACAGACCTTCACCGACTGCTCAGGCTATGAAACCCGTTATGAATATGACCGCTTCGGGCAAATGACGGCGGTTCACCGTGAGGAAAGCATCAGCCTTTACCGCAGTTACGACAACCGTGGCCAGTTAATCTCGGTGAAAGATACGCAGGGCCGTGAAACGCAGTATGAATACAACGCCGCAGGCGACCTGACCGCCGTCATCACCCCGGACGGCAACCGGAGTGAGACACTGTACGATGCGTGGGGAAAGGCCGTCAGCACCACACAGGGTGGTCTGACGCGCAGCATGGAATACGATGCAGCGGGACGTGTCATCAGCCTGACCAACGAGAACGGTAGCCATACAGAATTTAGCTGGGATGTGCTTGACCGCCTGATACAGCAGCGCGGCTTTGACGGGCGGACGCAGCGTTACCGTTATGACCTGACCGGGAAACTCACGCAGAGCGAGGATGAGGGGCTTATCACCCTCTGGCACTACGATGCATCGGACCGTATCACACACCGCACGGTGAACGGCGAACCGGCAGAGCAGTGGCGGTATAACGACCACGGCTGGCTGACAGAAATCAGCCATCTCAGCGAAGGCCACCGGGTGGCGGTGCATTACGGTTATAACCGTAAGGGACGTCTCACAGGCGAGCGCCAGACGGTACATCACCCGGAGACGGGGGAACTGCTCTGGCAGCATGAGACGAAACACACTTACAACGAGCAGGGGCTGGCAAACCGCTTTCAGGCAGACAGCCTGCCACCGGTGGAGTGGCTAACGTATGGCAGCGGTTACCTGGCGGGAATGAAACTGGGCGACACGCCGCTGGTGGAGTACACACGGGACAGACTGCACCGGGAAACGGTGCGCAGCTTCGGCAATAATGCATATGAACTGACCAGCACATACACTCACGCAGGCCGGTTACAGAATCAGCACCTGAACAGCCTGGTGTATGACCGTGACTATGGCTGGAATGACAATGGCGACCTGGTGCGCATCAGCGGCCCGCGGCAGACGCGGGAATACGGCTACAGTGCCACGGGCAGGCTGGAGAGTGTGCGCACCCTCGCACCGGACCTGGATATCCGCATCCCGTATGCCTCCGACCCGGCGGGAAACCGCCTGCCGGACCCGGAGCTGCACCCGGACAGTACACTCACGGCGTGGCCGGATATCGGTGTCAATTCCCCAACAGGTGCAACTCTGACGGCAACGCTAACTTCTGCAAATGGCACTCCAGTGGAGGGTCAGGTCATCAACTTTAGCGTAACGCCAGAAGGTGCGACGTTAAGTGGCGGAAAAGTGGGAACCAACTCTTCAGGTCAGGCTCCAGTCGTTCTGACCAGCAATAAAGTCGGTACATATACGGTGACTGCATCGTTCCATAACGGCGTAACAATACAGACACAGACAACCGTGAAAGTCACTGGCAACTGAAGCACCGCCCATGTTGCTAGCTTTATCGCTGATCCATCGACTATCGCCGCCACCAACAGTGATTTAAGTACCTTAAAGGCAACGGTTGAGGATGGCAGTGGTAACCTGATCGAAGGTCTCACTGTGTACTTCGCCTTAAAAAGCGGCTCTGCCACATTAACGTCATTAACAGCGGTGACAGATCAAAACGGAATCGCGACAACAAGCGTGAGAGGAGCGATAACGGGGAGCGTCACGGTAAGCGCAGTCACGACCGCTGGTGGAATGCAAACAGTAGATATAACGCTGGTGGCAGGCCCGGCAGACGCCTCAAAGTCAGTCCTTAAGAACAATCGGTCATCATTGAAAGGAGACTTTACCGATAGTGCTGAGCTACATCTTGTTCTGCACGATATATCAGGCAATCCGATCAAAGTTTCTGAAGGGCTGGAATTTGTGCAATCAGGTACTAACGTGCCCTATATGAAAATTAGCGCAATTGATTACAGTCAAAATATCAACGGTGATTACAAAGCCACCATTACAGGCGGCGGAGAGGGTATCGCAACGCTGATCCCTGTATTGAATGGTGTTCATCAAGCTGGTCTGAGTACCACAATACAATTCACTCGCGCAGAAGACAAAATAATGAGCGGTACAGTATCAGTCAATGGTACTGACCTACCGACAACTACATTCCCTTCGCAGGGGTTCACCGGGGCGTATTATCAGTTGAATAATGACAACTTTGCCCCAGGAAAAACGGCGGCTGATTATGAGTTTTCAAGCTCTGCCTCCTGGGTCGATGTTGATGCTACCGGTAAAGTGACATTTAAAAATGTCGGCAGCAATTGGGAAAGGATTACGGCGACGCCAAAATCAGGAGGCCCTAGCTATGTATACGAAATCCGTGTGAAGAGTTGGTGGGTGAACTCCGGCGATGCTTTCATGATATACAGCCTTGCTGAAAATTTTTGCAGTAGCAATGGCTACACACTTCCCCGTGCAGACCATTTAAACCATAGTCGTTCCCGAGGCATCGGGTCACTGTACAGTGAATGGGGAGATATGGGGCATTACACGACTGAAGCTGGTTTTCAATCAAATATGTATTGGTCATCTAGTCCCGCAAACTCAAGCGAACAATACGTAGTTTCCCTGGCAACAGGTGATCAAAGCGTATTTGAAAAGCTTGGGTTTGCTTATGCGACATGTTATAAAACCTGTGATTTTCCGTTATAATTTCTTAAAGAGTGCTCCATTCGGAGCACTCTTTTTTACATTCCCTCTATAGAGCTTGCCCTTCTCTCACAGAAAATGAATAAATAAAACTGCTGCACCGCAAGAATCGCGTTCGATGTGACTATGATCGTATCCGGTGAGTACAGCTTTGATCCAAAGGCTGGTTTTCTGTGATGATTGACCAGCCTCAGAGTATTGATGACACCACCGTTCATAACAGATCGGCATTACTATGCATAAGTACTGTCTCATATTCTCGCCAAAACACTTTTTAATGCCTTTGCGAATTCATCCAGACTTATATTGTCAATTTTTTGCCCAACGACGACTGACTCCGAAACATCGGCCATTGCGGGCCATCGCGTTTTGTAATCAGCATAAATTGCAACAACGGGAGTATTATAGGCACTTGCCATATGTAATATTGAGGTGTCAGGAGTTATTGCGATATAAGCATCTTTTATGATTGCTGCTGAACGTTTAATCGAGGGTGATAAGGATAAACGGTAGACATTATTATAACAATCCACTAATACCCTAGCTTTATCTTCCCCTTTTGGTCCATGAACGATCACTATTGGTATATCTGTTTCACTTTGAATTTTTGCTATTAGGTTTTCTGCAATCGATAATGAAAATGTACGTTCCTGCGAGCTACCTTCTAAATTGAACGCAATGTAAGATCCTAACGATCGCATTTCCTCGCGCACCTCATCGAGTACATCCTCACTTAGTGGCAATTCATATATTGGCCTGACTGCTGGAAAACCCGCCTCACGCATCATAAATGCCCATGTCATAGGTACGGGAGCCCGGAGTTTCTGATCCATACGGGACGCGTTCTTGCACAAAGGGGAGTAGCAATTCATGGTTATACCAACAACCTGAAAATTCGTTTTTGCTTTCAACTGACTGATAAATAACATCGTTTTCAGGTTCTTTTTACGCATCGCCTCTATACAAAGATCCGGCGTACCGTATTGCTGTGTTATGTTCTTCGCTAAATCTTTTATTTCTTTTAATGTTGCGTGATCCTGCATAGTCATTGTGACTAATGTTAATTTAGTCTTTTCAAGTTTAAGTGCATTAAACACTTCTAAATTAATTGTCGACGTAACAATTAAAAGATGCTTAATTTTATGCAATTCAAGCGCCCGAATAACAGGAAAGATGGCCATAGCATCGCCAATCTGGTCGGGAATATGGATAACAACAAACTCTGTTTTTTCAATATTAAAATTATAAGCTTTATAATCGTAGTAACTAAATGCAATACGTCTCAACAATGATGCTAAAAACATACCTAACCTCGCCTCCCTACTGGTTATAATGCATTGCAGTCTATCAGACTCATCATGGCGCAATTTTGTGCATATGCGGACTTTTATGTTTCATATCTCGAACCTGTGGGTCCTCTGCTTAATCCTTAAACAACACCAGCAACTCCTGCGCTTTCATCTTCCAGCGAATTTTTCATGTTGCCGTTAATCGGCCATAAAATCATTTGCAGATGCGCTCTGTCGAGGTAGTCTCATAAGGTTCGTTTATAGATCGACGGCAATGTGAGTTACCTTTTCCATACTAATTATAAAAAGACAGTACAAACAGGATCATTATGGACTCCACGCTCATCTCCACTCGTCCCGATGAAGGGACGCTTTCGTTAAGTCGCGCCCGACGAGCTGCGTTAGGCAGTTTCGCTGGTGCCGTCGTCGACTGGTATGATTTTTTACTCTATGGCATTACCGCCGCACTGGTGTTTAATCGCGAGTTTTTTCCGCAAGTAAGCCCGGCGATGGGAACGCTCGCCGCATTTGCCACCTTTGGCGTCGGATTCCTTTTCCGTCCGCTCGGCGGTGTCATTTTCGGTCACTTTGGCGACCGACTGGGACGTAAGCGCATGTTAATGCTGACCGTCTGGATGATGGGCATCGCGACAGCCTTGATTGGTATTCTTCCTTCCTTCTCGACCATTGGGTGGTGGGCACCTATTTTACTGGTGACGCTGCGTGCCATTCAGGGATTTGCCGTCGGCGGCGAATGGGGAGGCGCGGCGTTGCTTTCCGTTGAAAGTGCACCGAAAAATAAAAAAGCCTTTTACAGTAGCGGTGTACAAGTTGGCTACGGTGTAGGTTTACTGCTTTCAACCGGACTGGTTTCATTGATCAGTATGATGACGACTGACGAACAGTTTTTAAGCTGGGGCTGGCGCATTCCTTTCCTGTTTAGCATCGTACTGGTACTGGGAGCATTGTGGGTGCGCAATGGCATGGAGGAGTCCGCGGAATTTGAACAACAGCAACATTATCAAGCTGCCGCGAAAAAACGCATCCCGGTTATCGAAGCGCTGTTACGACATCCCGGTGCTTTCCTGAAGATTATTGCGCTACGACTGTGCGAATTGCTGACGATGTACATCGTTACTGCCTTCGCACTTAATTATTCAACCCAGAATATGGGGTTACCGCGCGAACTTTTCCTCAATATTGGTTTGCTGGTAGGTGGATTAAGCTGCCTGACAATTCCCTGTTTTGCCTGGCTTGCCGATCGTTTTGGTCGCCGCAGGGTTTATATCACAGGCGCGTTAATCGGAACGTTGAGCGCATTTCCTTTCTTTATGGCGCTTGAAGCACAATCTATTTTCTGGATAGTTTTCTTCTCCATAATGCTGGCAAACATTGCGCATGACATGGTGGTGTGTGTGCAACAACCGATGTTTACCGAAATGTTTGGTGCCAGTTATCGCTATAGTGGCGCTGGAGTCGGTTATCAGGTTGCCAGTGTGGTTGGCGGTGGATTTACACCTTTTATTGCCGCTGCACTCATCACTTACTTTGCCGGGAACTGGCATAGCGTCGCCATTTATTTGCTGGCTGGATGCCTGATTTCCGCAATGACCGCTTTGTTGATGAAAGACAGTCAACGCGCTTGATAGCCTGGCGAAGATCATCCGATCTTCGCCTTACACTTTTGTTTCACATTTCTGTGACATACTATCGGATGTGCGGTAATTGTATGGAACAGGAGACACACATGAATAATAAGGGCTCCGGTCTGACCCCAGCTCAGGCACTGGATAAACTCGACGCGCTGTATGAGCAATCTGTAGTCGCATTACGCAACGCCATTGGCAACTATATTACAAGTGGCGAATTACCTGATGAAAACGCCCGCAAACAAGGTCTTTTTGTCTATCCATCACTGACCGTAACCTGGGACGGTAGCACAACCAATCCCCCCAAAACGCGCGCATTTGGTCGCTTTACCCACGCAGGCAGCTACACCACCACGATTACTCGCCCTACTCTCTTTCGTTCGTATCTTAATGAACAACTTACGTTGCTGTATCAGGATTATGGTGCGCATATCTCTGTGCAACCCTCGCAGCATGAAATCCCCTATCCTTATGTCATCGATGGCTCTGAATTGACACTTGATCGCTCAATGAGCGCTGGGTTAACTCGCTACTTCCCGACAACAGAACTGGCGCAAATTGGCGATGAAACTGCAGACGGCATTTATCATCCAACTGAATTCTCCCCGCTATCGCATTTTGATGCGCGCCGCGTCGATTTTTCCCTCGCACGGTTGCGCCATTATACCGGTACGCCAGTTGAACATTTTCAGCCGTTCGTCTTGTTTACCAACTACACACGTTATGTGGATGAATTCGTTCGTTGGGGATGCAGCCAGATCCTCGATCCTGATAGTCCCTACATTGCCCTTTCTTGTGCTGGCGGGAACTGGATCACCGCCGAAACCGAAGCGCCAGAAGAAGCCATTTCCGACCTTGCATGGAAAAAACACCAGATGCCAGCATGGCATTTAATTACCGCCGATGGTCAGGGTATTACTCTGGTGAATATTGGCGTGGGACCGTCCAATGCTAAAACCATCTGCGATCATCTGGCAGTGCTACGCCCGGATGTCTGGTTGATGATTGGTCACTGTGGCGGATTACGTGAAAGTCAGGCCATTGGCGATTATGTACTTGCACACGCTTATTTACGCGATGACCACGTTCTTGATGCGGTTCTGCCGCCCGATATTCCTATTCCGAGCATTGCTGAAGTGCAACGTGCGCTTTATGACGCCACCAAGCTGGTGAGTGGCAGGCCCGGTGAGGAAGTCAAACAGCGGCTACGTACAGGTACTGTGGTAACCACAGATGACAGGAACTGGGAATTACGTTACTCAGCTTCTGCACTTCGTTTTAACTTAAGCCGGGCCGTAGCAATTGATATGGAAAGTGCAACCATTGCCGCGCAAGGATATCGTTTCCGCGTGCCATACGGGACACTACTGTGTGTTTCAGATAAACCATTACATGGTGAGATTAAACTTCCCGGTCAGGCTAACCGTTTTTATGAAGGTGCTATTTCCGAACACCTGCAAATTGGCATTCGGGCGATCGATTTGCTGCGCGCAGAAGGCGACCGACTACATTCACGTAAATTACGAACCTTTAATGAGCCGCCGTTCCGATAGTAAGTTCTGAACCTTCTTATCAAAAATAGATGTGAAGGATTAAGTAAGACATCTGGCAAATAACCCGCAATAAACGCGGGCTGTTTGCTTCCTTGGGCGGATACGAGTTTTATTATCGTCTTAATGATTTCCACATATTAAAAGCAAGTATGCTTTCAAAACACAATTATAAAAAATCCCGCCAACAATATATGTTTTTATAAAAATAAATATATGATTATGGCTTTAGAATATTTTTATTTCTAATAGACGAGATTTTTCCTGTTATGATATAATATGCCGAATTAACACATGTTAACGATTTACCAGTAATGTAAATAAATTTTCGAGGAGATCATTCCAGTGGGACGTAAATGGGCCAATATTGTTGCTAAAAAAACGGCTAAAGACGGTGCAACGTCTAAAATTTATGCAAAATTCGGTGTAGAAATCTATGCTGCTGCTAAACAAGGTGAACCCGATCCAGAATTAAACACATCTTTAAAATTCGTTATTGAACGTGCAAAGCAGGCACAAGTTCCAAAGCACGTTATTGATAAAGCAATTGATAAAGCCAAAGGCGGCGGAGATGAAACGTTCGTGCAGGGACGTTATGAAGGCTTTGGTCCTAATGGCTCAATGATTATCGCCGAGACATTGACTTCAAATGTTAACCGTACGATTGCTAACGTTCGCACAATTTTCAATAAAAAAGGCGGCAATATCGGAGCGGCAGGTTCTGTCAGCTATATGTTTGACAATACGGGTGTGATTGTATTTAAAGGATCAGACCCTGACCATATTTTTGAAATTTTACTTGAAGCTGAAGTTGATGTTCGTGATGTGACTGAAGAAGAAGGTAACATTGTTATTTATACTGAACCTACTGACCTTCATAAAGGAATCGCGGCTCTAAAAGCAGCTGGAATCACTGAGTTCTCAACAACAGAATTAGAAATGATTGCTCAATCTGAAGTTGAGCTTTCCCCAGAAGATTTAGAAATCTTTGAAGGGCTTGTTGATGCCCTTGAAGATGACGACGATGTACAAAAAGTTTATCATAACGTCGCAAATCTCTAATTATATTTTAAAGAAATCTGTCTTTATGGCAGATTTCTTTAATCTCATAGAATCCTTATAAAAAATATAATGTTTAACTCATCATATTGCTTATAAAAAATCCCCGTCCCCAGAGAAATAATATTTATTAAAATGGCAGGTCTTCTTTTTCTGATTACCGAAGACAAAGTGGCAATTACGTATAGTTTCCCGATAAAGACGCGACAGCTACATCCCGCATAAGGCATTTTTCTCTTTATCTTTGTACGGTACTTCATGGAACAGAATTTTTGACCTTGTGAATCGTGATGTCTGTTGGGGAGGGGCAATTTGCTCACTGAAGCGTGAGACTCAATTAAGCGCACGAAACACAGAAATCAAAAAACCCGGTCACTTTTTTACAAGGTAACCGGGTAAAAATAATTTTTATTTTTTAACTGCTTTGAGACTCATAGAGATGTCTCAAAACTAAAATTTGGCTCCTCTGACTGGACTCGAACCAGTGACATACGGATTAACAGTCCGCCGTTCTACCGACTGAACTACAGAGGAATCGTGAGAACGAGGCGAATATTAGCGATGCCCACCCACAATGTCAAAGCCTGTTTTTTAAATTTGAAATCGTTTGCTGAAATAATCTGCATTTTGTCGTTTATTCCGACACAACTGGCTTTTTTTCACACTTTTGCGACTCGGATCGAGGGTATTTCCATAGCCAACGTCCAGTAACCATTCGCCAGTAAAACAGCACGGCCCGCACAGCCCAGTCGGCAAACATTCCCATCCAGACACCAACCACACCCCAGCCAAGCATGATTCCCAGCACATAACCGACTACAACCCGACAACCCCACATGCTCAACATCGAAACCCACATGGCGTAACGGGCATCACGAGCACCTTTAAATCCAGCGGGTAGCACCCATGAGGCGGACCAAATAGGCATAAATAAAACATTTAGCCAAATCAGAATCACAACGACATGTTTAACCTGTGGATCCTGGGTGTAAAACGATGCCATAAGCCCGGCAAAGGGAGCCGTTAGCCAGGCGATGGCCGTTAATCCAAGAGTGGACAGCCAGAACACATGCCGCAACTGAATCTCTGCTTGCGCTATCTGCCCTACCCCCAACCTTCGGCCTGTAATGATCGTAGAAGCAGAGCCGAGCGCACTTCCGGGTAAGTTGATAAGAGCCGCAATTGAAAACGCGATAAAATTTCCGGCAATAACACTGGTCCCCATTCCGGCAACGAACATTTGGGTTAATAACCGACCACTGGTAAATAACACTGATTCGACACTCGCTGGAATACCAATCCCCATGACTTCCCAGATAATGCTAAAATTCAGCGGTTTAAAATAGCTCTTTAACGAAATCCTTAGCGCAGGATTAAAACCTATCGCCAGCACCCACAAAATTGCAACTGCGCCAATATAACGAGAAATGGTTAAACCCAACCCAGCCCCGACAAATCCCAGTCCCGGCCAGGAGAAAAGGCCGTAAATCAATATGCCGCTAATAATAATATTAAGAATATTCAGGCTACCGTTAATCAGTAGCGGTATTTTCGTATTCCCTGCACCACGAAGTGCCCCACTACCAATCAAAGTGATGGCAGCTGCTGGATAACTGAGTACCGTCAGCTCCAGATAAGTCAACGCCAGTGCTTTAACTTCTGTCGTGGCATCACCCGCGACGAAATCAATAATTTGTTCGCCAAAATGATGAATAAGCGTTGCCAACAGTACGGCAAACAACGTCATGATCACCAATGACTGCCGCGTCGCCACCCTCGCTCGTCGTCGATCCCGCTTACCGAGACTAAATGCCACAACGACAGTGGTACCAAGATCGATAGCAGCAAAAAAAGCCATAATGACCATATTGAAGCTGTCCGCCAATCCCACGCCGGCCATCGCATCTTTTCCCAGCCAGCTGACCAGAAAAGTGCTCAGGACACCCATCAACAGGACACAGGCATTCTCCATGAAGATAGGAACAGCAAGCGGGGTTATCTCGCGCCAGAACAACACTTTGTAGCTCTTGCGTTTAGCGTGCCAGCGAGTGCCGTGAACAACCTGGCGTAAAGCAGAGGAGATATTCAAAGCCGACCTTAATTGCAGAAAGTGAAACCACATTTCAAATAATGAGGGAGAATCAGCAAAGCTGCAAAGATTTTCGCCAACAAATTGTCTGCAAATGCAACAAACTGTTGATAGAAACGGCAAACAGTTGGGGAATTTAAAAATCGGGTTTGACAAAAGATTTTTCGCCGTTAAGATGTGCCTCAACAGCGATTCCTCTGTAGTTCAGTCGGTAGAACGGCGGACTGTTAATCCGTATGTCACTGGTTCGAGTCCAGTCAGAGGAGCCAAATTTCTGAAAATCCCGCTTTTATAGCGGGCTTTTTGCTATATCTGATAATCAATTTCCTCTTCACTGTTTTCCATCACCTGCCGCTTGATATCCTCAACTGAAAGTCCTGCATTACAAAGTTCCAGAAAGCGCCAGACATAGTTACGCTGAAGTTGTCCTCGCTTGAGTCCCAACCAGACAGTATTAGCATCGAAAAGATGCCGCGTATCCAGGCGGATTAAATTCTTTTCCTCTTGTTCACCGCTGGATTGTTCGGCAACTAATCCGATCCCCAGCCCAAGAGCAACATAGGTTTTAATGACATCAGAATCCTGCGCACTTAATACAATATCTGCCAGCAAACCTTTGCGGGCAAATGCGTCATCAATACGTGAGCGCCCCGTAATCCCCTGTCGGTAAGTGATTAACGGCCACTTCGCTATTGATTCCAGCGTCAATGGTGTAATTTGCGTCAAGGGATGATCGAGTGGAACAAGCAAACTATGGTGCCAACGAAACCACGGGAAGGCGACGAGCTGCGGGTCATTACTCAAACGCTCGCTGGCGATACCAATATCAGCTTCGCCATTTTGCAACAACGTCGCAATTTCCTGTGGCGTCCCCTGGATTAGCTCGAGCCGAACCTCCGGGAAAAGTTCGCGAAAAGATTTAATGACCTCTGGCAAACTATAACGTGCCTGAGTATGCGTCGTTGCAATAGTGAGAACGCCAGACGTATCGTTGGTAAACAGGTCTGCAAGCCGACGAACATTACTGGCTTCATTCAGAATACGTTCTGCAATGACCAGTAATGCTTTGCCCGGTTCAGTCATGCCCAGCAGTCGCTTACCTCGTCGAACAAATATTTCGATGCCAAGTTCATCCTCCAGTTCCCGAATATGACGGCTGACGCCGGACTGTGAGGTAAAAAGCATATTCGCAACCTCTGTCAGGTTGTAATCCTGACGTGCAGCCTCGCGGATTATCTTTAGTTGTTGGAAATTCACGGTAAACTCCGGGCAGTTCAGATTTTCCGTTATTGTTAAAGTCTAATGCCCGGCATAACAAATAATAAAAACCCGCATCTTATTCCATCCCGATATAACGCTTAGCTCACCAATTGCCACTGCCTTTTTTCCATCACTGGAGAACTCATCACTGACATTAACAACTCTTTCACTGCCTGTGCCTGTGGTGATAAGTTCGCTCTGGCGGGTAAATTTAATGACAAAGAGAGACTCATGGAAGGTGTGGTAATGCGTGACATCCACCCGTTTACTGCGCCACATAACGAACGCGCGGCCGATTCGGGTAATACTGCAACGCCCATGCCGCTGGCAATCGCTGCGGTAAGCGTGGCAATAGACTCAATTTCACCAATGACTTTTGCCGTGAGTCGCCGTAGGGAAAAAGCCTCATCAACACGAAGTCTAACAGCACTGTAATCACTGGGAAGAAAGAGGTTCATTTGCGCAATAGCATTAACATCAACGCTTTGCCCCGGACAATCTTGAGTCCCTACCAGGAAAAGATCTTCTTTCAGTAAAGCCTGACTGGATACACCAGCCACAGGGGAATGCTCATAAATCACCGCCATATCGAGTTGGTGATTTATCAGTTTTTCGTTAAGCACTGCACCGCTATTTTCATGAAGATAGATAACGACCTCCGGGAATTCAGCGCGAACCGCCTGTAATAAGGGCATGGTGATGGATGACGCAGCGGTTCCTGGCGCAAAGCCAATCGAGACTTGCCCCGATAATGCCTGACCAACGTTATGCACCGCCAGTTGGGCCTGCTCACACTGACGTAAAATGGCCCGCGCATGGGTATAGAGAATTTTTCCGGCGTCAGTTGGCGTAACGCCCCGTTTTGTGCGAATCAAAAGTTGTTGATTAAACTCACCTTCCAGTGTGGCAACCTGCTGGCTGAGCGCTGGTTGTGCGATATGCAATACTTCAGCAGCCCGGGTCAGGCTACCAATATCTACAATTTTTACGAAGTATTTCAGGCGTCTGAAGTTCATGTTGCCTCCGGTTTTTAAGAGTCGGCCCAAGTGCCGCCATTACTTACAACCAGAATGCAAGATGCTTGCCAGTTCTATTTTGGCGTTGATGCGCAAGCTAACCAACTGTCAAATAAGAGATTATGATAGATTCGTCATTGGCTCTTTTTATCTGCAGTCGCATTCACCTGCCCTATAAAAGGAGGGTATGCACCACGATGGTTCATTACCCAATAAGATTGAAAGCTCACCACTTTGTTGAAATTGGCAGCAAACAAACAAAAAAATGCATTTCACCCTTTGACATCACCATGCACTGCCATTAATATGCGCCCCGTTCACACGATTCCTCTGTAGTTCAGTCGGTAGAACGGCGGACTGTTAATCCGTATGTCACTGGTTCGAGTCCAGTCAGAGGAGCCAAATTCAAAAAAGCCTGCTTTCGAGCAGGCTTTTTACTTTCTAATTATCAACGCTCTTAAAACATCTGTCTTGAACCAGAACTAATTTGCACAGGCATTCCCGATCGACGTTGCAACGCAGCATTTGCGCGATTTACATCAACTTCTTGCCCGTTGATAAACGCCCGCAAAGATGGGGTTACCGGCAATGGCACTTTTCGGTCAGACTCATATTCTGCACGATTGCGCGACAGCGGCTCATGAACTTCCAGCCACTTTGAACCATCCGGTTCCGTTGTGTATTTCACTGGCTGATCAATAATTTGTACACGAGTGCCTACAGGAACATTATCAAACAGATATTTGATATCGTCATTACGCAGACGAATACAGCCCTGACTTACACGGAGCCCAATACCAAAATTGGCATTGGTACCGTGGATGGCATACAACCTGCCAATATAAATCGCGTACAGCCCCATGGGGTTATCGGGCCCCGCAGGAACAAATGCGGGCAAACTCTCCCCTCGTTTCGCATATTCGCGCCGGGTGTTCGGCGTTGGCGTCCAGGTTGGTGCTTCTTGTTTACGTTCAACGGTAGTCACCCAGTTACGCGGGGTTTCTCGCCCAGCCTGGCCGATACCAATAGGAAAGACTTCCACTGTATTACTGTCTGGCGGATAGTAATAAAGACGCATTTCAGCGACGTTAACCACAATCCCTTTACGAACAGTGGCGGGCAAAATCAGTTGCTGCGGAATGGTGAGTTGTGAGCCAGGCTTCGGCAAAAAAACATCAGCGCCCGGATTCGCTTCCAGCATATTACTTAACCCTTGCCCGTATTGTGCGGCAAAAGTCTCCAGCGGCTGAGTATTGTGATCAGGAACAGTTACAGTAAGCGACTGCCCCACTAAACGGCTACCCTCTGGAGGTAATGGATAAGTTACCGCCAGGCTATTTTGGCTGGCAAAAAGCAGAGCAAATGAGCAAAAAATATTTACACGACGCATCATGTCCCTTTCCTAAGTCGCGAAAGCTATCCGTTAAGTATAGCTTTTATCAGACTTTTCGTTTTTAACTGTTCAAATCAGAAGTCGTATTCCCCGGTAGAACAATATTACTGGCAGCAAGTTCGCCCATGTTGTTATATATCGCACAGGCAGCTTCGATGATGGGCATCGCCAGAGCTGCGCCACTCCCCTCACCTAAACGCATCTCCATATTGAGATAAGGCTCCAGCCCCAAATGCGACAGCGCAATACGCGCCCCTTTTTCTGCCGACAGGTGAGAAGGAATGAGATACGGTTTGATTGCAGGAGACATCTGGCAGGCTGCGAGCGCGGCAGCATAAGAAAGAAATCCATCCAGCAACACGGGTAAACCGCAGGAAGCAGCGCCTAACATCACGCCAGCCATTCCGACCAAATCAAATCCACCCACTTTTGCCAGGACATCAACGCCATCCTGCGGATTTGGTTGATTCAACGTAATCGCCCGGCGCACAACATCAATTTTATTAGCCAGTTTATCTGTCGGCAGGTTTGCGCCAATCCCAACCACTTCTTCAGGATCCCGGCCAGTGATTGTGCTGACTATTGCCGCTGCCGGTGTCGTGTTTGCCATCCCCAGTTCACCTACACCAAACAGCGTGACACCGTTTTTTGCCAGCTCCCGCGTATAACATATGACGTCCAAAAGCAACTTTTCAGCCTGACGGCGACTCATTGCCGGAGCTGAAGCAATATTGCCGCTACCTCGTGCGACACGCATGTTGATAAGCCCGGGGATAGGCTCAGCACTATCAATACCAACATCAACTACGTGGACGTTAGCGCCCGCTTGTGCTGCCAGCACACACACGCCGGTTGTTCCGCGGGTCATATTTTCAGCCTGAATGGCTGTCACTTCTTTTGGGGAAATAGCGACCCCTTCCTCCCAGACGCCGTGATCGGCACACATAACCAGTACCGCTTTTTTGCCCACATGCGGTATGCCATTCAACCCCGGCATTCCCGCCAGTTGTATGGCAAGCGCCTCCAGCCTTCCCAGGCTACCAACAGGTTTGAGTAACCCGTCAATATGCCGTTGTGCACGCGACATAGCGGCAGGATCGATAGCAGGGATCGTATTCAGTAAATCGGCAAGTGTTTGCATGTCACGTCTCTTTATAGCAGTGCCAGCAGGAAGACCAGTTCACCAAGCTCTATAGCAGCTCCCAGCGTATCGCCGGTTTGCCCGCCCAGCGTACGTTTGAGAAGCTGACCGAGGATGAAAATCGCCACCATCGTCACCACCATAGCAGCCACACCATGCATACCCGGCAATAATACGGCAGCAAAAATAGCGGCTAAGCCGAGTGTGACGCAGGTTTGTCGCCCATCAATTTTGCCAATGAACACATTGCCAAGCCCTTCTTCCCGCGCATAACGATGACGATACATCAATAATGCGGCAGTCCCGCGGCTGACCGCACATGCTGCCGCCAGCGATGCAAGGATCGGTTCGCCACGCAGAGCCAACTCGCTTAATACCAGAATCTTTGCCAGTACAACAAAAATCAATGCCAGACCGCCATGGGTGCCTAAACGGCTATCACGCATGATTTCCAACATGCGATCGCGGCTACGTGCAGAAAATACGCCATCACAGGTATCGGCGAGGCCGTCCAGGTGGAATCCCCCGGTCATCAGCGCCAGCACAAGTACGCTAAACAGTGCCGCCAGTGGTACGCCACACCATGCCTGCAGCACCATGAAGACCAGCCCGCTAATCGCGCCAAGCAATAATCCAATTAAAGGAAAAGTAATAATACCGCGAGAATAATGCTCGAAATCCAGTCCCTGGGACCAGCGACGCGGTACAGGCAGACGCGTAATAAATGAGAGCATCGCCCAAAATAATTTACTCATTTGATTTTTACTCCAATACCCGAAACCACCAGCCATACTTCATTTGCCGCAGCGGCCAACTGCTGATTTACCCGCCCGGCAATATCACGAAAATGTCGTGCCAGACGACTCTCCGGCACAATCCCCATTCCCACTTCGTTAGTCACTAATACAACCTTTGCGGGGCAACGTTGGCAGGCAGCAATCAACGACTGAATCTCAGCATTAATCGCCTGTTCCATCGCCTGATAATCCCATTCATCAGGGTCTTTATCGCCGCCATAATCAAACAACAGATTAGTCACCATTGTGGTAACGCATTCCAGCAACACAACCTCATTCGGGTTAATGTCTGCATGAATTAATTCATCAAGATGTTGCCAGCGCTCCACTGTGCGCCAGTGCTCCGGGCGGCCTTGCCGATGATGTTCTATCCGTGCAGCCATCTCATCATCAAGGATTTGCGAGGTAGCGATATACAGAACCTGTGAAGAGTCCCCAATAAGCGCCTCTGCGTGGCGACTCTTCCCGCTCCGTGCGCCCCCCGTCACCAAAATCATCATACCGACTCCTGATTCAAATGTATGATGGTATTCATTGAACAGAACAATGGATCCCCCACCGTTGCTGACCGCAAAACATTTACGCGATTAATACTGCGCGTAATATAATTAAAAATCCAGCATTCTCAATCCATTACGAAATAAGATGGCATTACGGAATAGCCAGACTTTCTCGTGTTAACGTCCGACAAAATGTGTCATTGACAGCGGTTTCTGTGGATTGACACATTTCATTCAGATAATGAATTAATGCTACTGCCGGACCAACCAGCAAACGGGCATTGTGTTCTGAAATCCAGGCTATTGATTCAACGTCAGCGACAGATCTGCGCTGTAAAAGAACTTGTAAAACAACGCAATAGAATTATCCGGAATGGTGGCGACTATGCACTAGAACACCACAATTTCGCTCTCTCGGTAAGGCACTGTCACAGCATTCAACAGAATGTGACTTGCCAGATTTATTAGCGCCACCAGATGTTTAACCGGGTAACCACGACCCAGTCGGGGATATATTCCCTCTTCTCGCTGACATCATCAAGAATAAAAAGGTTTATCACACTCAGAGCAACGTTCTTCAGCAGGCGGGATAATTCTTCAACATTTAAAAGATGTGTTATTAAAGGCATACAAACTGGACGTATTGTATTTTCTTTTGGTGGTTGACCTAAGGTAGCAGTTTATCCTGATGCGCTGAGATTTCTGTAATATCTACGTCAACATTCTCCTCGAATAGAAAATGCAGCCCCGGCAAGTGATTCACATTTTTTAACAAAACGTTGTTAGCGTGCCATTTTCAGAAGCTCTCCAAGAAAGCGAATTCTTTTCTCAAATTCTGCATTCTCAGACACAGCTTTCTACTCCATGGCAATGGCCCAAATACGAAGTTGCTCAGGATCATTAGTGGTGCTGAGAAGTTAAATAACCATGCGGAGTACCACTCGTCATCACGTATTTATATATCATGAAGCTATTGTTGTGTTTTGTACATCAGTAGATGTATTCTGATATACTCCTTTTGCTAGACATAACCTTTCACCTGCTTGCAAAGCTTCTGTGTTCTGACATTGCCAAATTGTTGCAATTCTGTATCCAGCCTTCTTTCAGTCATAGCTTCGGGCCGCGATAAGACTCACTGATCTGACCCTGATTCCTCTTGCAGACTTTATAGACCAATTAAAATGCAGTTTCTGCAGGTCAACGTCTGACCATCATTGTCATCACTCTGGCCATTAGAGTAACCTTCTGCATTCATCCTTTTGTAAAAAGTTTATAGACTGGCCCCCTGAATCTCCAGACAACCAATATCACTTAAATAAGTGATAGTCCTGATACAAGTTTTTAGAGTAGTCATTAGTGAACAGATAATTGTTAACTTAGAACCAGTAAAATGCAAACGACGCACCACGCTGGGAAAATCGCTGCTATTCAGCAGAGTTTTGTACCGAGAATTGTGGCCAGCCACTTATTGCTCTCGCGTAAGCAGGTATCCCCATCGTTTACCAGTCCAGCACATCTTGTGGTCAGGCAGAAGAAGAGCAAACTGTTACTGGACTTACTGCATGCATGCATGGTGGAGAAAAATGCCACGCTATCCAAAAATCCAGACTGGGAGAATGGTTCAGCTGTGTACTGAATCAGTGGGGCGCACTCTGTTATTACAGTGTTGACGGTCAGGCGGAGGCAGACATAATGCCGCGGAAAAAGCCCTTTGTGCCATCTGTCTCGGAAATAAAAACTTTATGTTCTTCGGCGGCGAGCGCAGTGCACTGTTGTATGGGCTTATCGGCACTTGCCTTCTGAACGACATTGATCCGGAAGCGTATCTGCGCCATATCCTGAGCGTACTGCCGGAATAACCTTCCAACCGTATTGATGAACTCCTGCCATGGAACGTAGTTCTCACCAATAAATAAGCATCAATATGATTCTCCATTAACGCTTACCTTTTCTCAGGCTATTTTTGCTTTTTTTTGCTTTTCCCCGCCACTTTATGGTGATTATCACATCAATATACATCGATAGATATTAACGTAACTGCAGTGAGGTGAAGCATGAAATTTGAACGCCATCATGAAATATTGAAACGACTCAGTAAATTCGGTTCTGTAAAAGTATCCGATCTGTCCAATAGCCTCAATGTAACGAAAGAAACTATTCGTTCAGATCTTAATGAACTTGCCAGGCTTGGCTATCTGACTCGATGTCATGGCGGTGCTTTTATCGTCCTAGACTCGCTTGATACTATTGCGAAAAATGAAATCGCTTATGCGCTTGAAAATTATGATACAGCCCAGGGAATAAAAAAAGGCCACTCAACTATGAAAAGTCAAGTATGCGTTATTGGTTCGTTTAATGTTGATATCATCAGTTATTTGCCGAGGCTTCCCACTATCGGAGAATCGCTTCTGGCAAGTAATTTTATATTTTCACCGGGGGGAAAAGGCTGTAACCAGGCGCTGGCAGCAAGCTTTGCCGATACTGATGTTTATTTCATAACAAAAGTAGGTACAGATCACTTTAGTGATTATGCGATCAACTTTATGAATTCGTCTAAGATTTATAAAAGTATAATTTATCAAACGAAAGAAACGCAAACCGAAACTGCCACGATCCTTGTTAATGAAGGTACTGGCGATAATGTTATTGCGATCTATCCCGGTGCCAACATGACAATGTCGTCCGATGAAATAACTATTCAGAAAGAAGCGATTATTAATTCTGATGTCATACTTCTGCAGCTCGAAACAAATTATACCGCTCTGCAACAAGCGATCACATTGGCGCAAAAAAACAGTATCCCGGTCATTATTAACCCGGCACCCTATAATGATATCGTCAACGAACTTATTCAGGATGTTGATTATATCACCCCCAATGAAACAGAAGCTGGTTTACTGTCCGGCATAGACGTACACGATCTTGAATCAGCTAAACGAGCTGCAGAAGCTATCCACAATAAAGGGGTAAAAAACACGGTTATCACGCTCGGTAGCAAGGGCTCGCTCGCATTTGATGGCAAAAAATTCATTCATTCGCCAGCGTTTCCAGCGGTCGTTAAAAATACGGCAGGAGCCGGGGATGCGTTTAACGGCTCTCTGGCATCAGGACTTGCGAAAGGAAAATCACTGGAATCAGCACTGTGTTATGCCAGCGCCTTTGCATCCCTAGCGGTGGAGACAAGCAATGCTTCCGACATGCCTGAACATGAATCTGTGATACATCGAATTCAGAGTATACATTATCAGCAAACTATTTTTACGCATTAAGAAGGGACAGAGAATGAATAACACCAAAAAATCACTAAAAGTGCTCTTTATTGGGGAATCCTGGCATATTCATATGATTCATTCAAAAGGATATGACAGTTTTACCTCAAGTAAATATGAAGAAGGTGCGACCTGGTTACTCCAGTGTCTGAAAAATAGTCAGGTAGATGTCACCTATATGCCAGCACATACGGTACAAATTGCCTTCCCTGAAGATGTGGCACAGTTAGAACAATATGATGCCATCGTTATTAGTGATATTGGTAGTAATACTTTCCTGCTACAAAACGATACTTTTTATCAGCTTCGCATAAAACCAAACGCTCTCGAACTGATTAAAGAATATGTGAATAACGGTGGTGGGTTATTGATGATTGGCGGCTATCTCTCATTCATGGGAATTGAAGCAAAAGCCAATTATAAAAATACAGTTCTGGCTGATGTGCTCCCGGTTACGATGTTAGATGGTGACGATCGTGTCGAAAAACCAGAGGGTGTTATTGCACAGCCATCACAACCTGAACATCCAGTTATTAAAGGGTTCTCTGAATATCCTTTTTTCCTAGGTTATAACCGGGCGATCGCTAAAGAAAATGCTGAGGTGGTATTAACAATAAACAACGCTCCATTACTGGTCTTTGGTAACTATCACAACGGGAAAATAGCCTGCTTTATGAGTGACTGTTCACCGCACTGGGGTACACAGCAGTTTATGTCCTGGCCGTTCTATACCGCGTTGTGGGTAAATATACTGACTCATATTGCAAGATAATAATAATGGGGTAACTCCAGTTACTCCATTTACTATAATAGAAGGATTGATGTATGAAAAAGAATAAGTACTCAACTCCCTTATGGATGCTTGCCACGATTCTTGCGGGTATGCTCTCCCCTATGCAATCAGCGGTGAATGGTCAATTAGGTCACTGGTTACAGGATGGTAATGCATGCGCAGTTATCTCCTTTGCCAGTGGTTTAGTCGTGATGTTTTTTATTATTATGGCGCGAAAAGAAACCCGGCAACAATTTGCGGCAATTCCTTCTCTGATTAAAAACCGAAAAGTTCCTCTCTGGAACTGGTTTGCCGGTCTCTGTGGAGCGATGGTGGTATTTTCTGAAGGCGCATCAGCCAGCGCACTCGGGGTCGCAACGTTTCAAACCGCACTGATCTCCGCGCTATTGCTGTCTGGTTTACTTTGCGATCGCTTTGGTATCGGTGTCGACGAGAAAAAATACTTTACCCCTTATCGCATCATCGGTGCATTATTTGCGGTTATTGCTACGATTTTGGTTGTGTCACCTCAGTGGCATTCTACCTCTTTCATCTTACTTGCCATTCTTCCGTTCTTAGCTGGTTTGCTTGCAGGATGGCAGCCCGCTGGAAATGCAAAAGTAGCTGAAGCTACGGGATCCATGCTGGTTTCAATCACCTAGAATTTCATCGTTGGATTTTGTGTTTTAGGCACAGCGCTAGCTATTCGTGTCGCATTAGGGCACGTCACTGTTCAATTACCAGATGTCTGGTGGATGTATCTTGGCGGCCCGCTTGGACTAATGTCTATCGGTTTAATGGCCATTTTGGTCAGAGGTCTGGGGTTACTGATGCTGGGGGTTGCTTCAACGGCGGGCCAGTTACTGGGATCAGTATTGATTGACGTATTAATTCCATCGCTGGGCAATAGCGTTTATCTGGTCACGATCATCGGAACACTGTTTGCACTGGTCGGTGCAATTGTTACCACTATTCCGGAATACAGAACCTCGAAAACAATGAAGAAAATGGAGGTATAATCATGAAAGATTATCTACAAACTGTGACGGGCCCCGTCGCCCGTGAAGATATGGGGCTAACACTTCCTCATGAACATCTGTTCAACGATCTTTCCTCTGTTGTGGATGCTCCTTGCTATCCTTTTTCACAACGGCTTGTTGATAAAAAAGTCACGGCAGAAATCCAGTGGGCATTAAAACACGATCCTTATTGCTGCGCTGATAATATGGACCGCAAACCTATTGAAGATGTGATCTTCGAAATTAATAACTTTATCTCGCTCGGTGGTCGCACCATTGTTGATGCCACAGGGTCTGAGTCTATCGGACGAGATGCGCAGGCATTACGAGAAGTCGCATTAAAAACAGGTCTGAATATTGTTGCTTCCTCCGGTCCCTACCTGGAAAAATTTGAAAGCCAGAGAATTCATAAAACGGTTGATGAACTGGCGACAACGATCGATAAAGAATTGAATCAAGGGATTGGCGATACGGATATTCGTGCCGGAATGATCGGTGAAATAGGTGTTTCACCGACATTTACCGAAGCCGAGCATAACAGCTTGCGGGCTGCCTCGCTGGCACAGATTAACAATCCTCATGTGGCGATGAATATTCACATGCCGGGCTGGCTTCGTCGCGGTGATGGAGTACTCGACATTGTGTTAGGTGAAATGGGCGTCTCGCCAAATAAAGTCTCTCTCGCACACTCGGATCCGTCAGGAAAAGACGTGGCGTATCAGCGGAAAATGCTTGATAAAGGTGTCTGGCTGGAATTCGACATGATTGGCCTAGACATTACCTTCCCGAAAGAGGGAATAGCGCCAGGGGTGCAGGAGACTGCCGATGCCGTCGCTCATCTCATTGAGTTGGGATACGCCGATCAGCTTGTTCTCAGCCACGATGTCTTCCTTAAACAAATGTGGGCTAAAAATGGCGGTAATGGCTGGGGATTTGTTCCAGATGTTTTTCTGGCCTATCTGGCGGAGCGCGGCGTCGATAAAACGATCCTCAAAAAACTCTGTATCGATAATCCCGGACGATTATTGACCGCATAAAACCATTATCCCCCGGCACATTGCGCCGGGGGATGTCAATTAATACCCCGCCGTTAAATCATCCACCAAGCGCGAGTCGGATGCGCCGTACAACTCACCATCCGACCCAACCATAATGCTTTGCGTGCTGCCCATCGCCTCATTCAGCGCCACTTTCTGACCTTTTGCATCCAGCAGCTTGAGCGTATCCGGACTAAACCCTTTTCAACACGCAGCTCGTCCGGCAACCACTGATAGTGGAAACGAGGCGCATTGGTCGCTTCGGCAACATTCATTCCACAATTGATGCTGTTCACCACCATTTGCAGCACGGTAGTGATGATCCAGCTACCGGTAACAAAGTGAGTACATAAAGGCCATACTGTCACGAACAGTGCAAAAGTGGCTCTTCCGCAACCTGGGTGAAGATTTTCATGCCAGTGGACTCATTACCCTCCGCCTAAGTAGTTCAAGTCCGGCTCGACCATACATCTGGCGTATCAGCACCTTCAGGCGATTTACATGACCTTCGACAACACCAGTACTCCAGCGACTGCTGATTGCCTCACATATAGCCGCAGCATCAGCTTCCATCCCCGCAGCTACGCACCGAAGTTCTGCTGAGCCGCTTTCGTGGACCCGAGTGAACCAGCTGCTTAGCTGTGATTTATTTTAGGTTTTCAGAATACGGTAGAACTCGAGTACCAGTTGCTGCGCTATTTTCAACTCCGGTTCTTTTTCACACATCAGACTAATAAATCGGAAAGCATAATTTTCTTCACCCCTGATTATTCTCCAGGGCATCAACCAGCGGCTTACCCGGGACACTGAAGGAAGTCTTGCGGCAGTAGTAACCGGTGGGATCCAGCCTTTACGCCATTTGGCAACAGCATCCCTGACGATGGTTTCACTGCCTGTAACCCCCCTGGCCACCATTTCCCGCCATATCCGGCCGGAGTTATAATTACCACATTCTCGTTGCTCTTTTAACCACTCCCTCCATGGGTCCAGAAGCCCTCGCTTTGGAGGCCTAGTTGACATTTCAGGGAATGTTCCTGAACCCACCCAGCGACTGACTGTCACTCGCGACAGGCCTGTAATACGGGATATTTCCCTGAAACTACATCCCTTGTTATGCAGGGCCATAACCTCTGTCCAACGCTGATGCCGTTTTTTGCGGATGTGCTGTTTAAGGCGTTCCAGACGACGGAGCGATGCTACAGGCACAGATATTTCTGGCTCAGGTGATTTCTTCAGTGATAACTCTCTGACAACAAGACGTATCAGAGGCATATGTCTGTACATCATTCGTTCAGGCTCATCACCAATATTTTTTAGCAGGTGCCATCGATCGGCCACCTGTCTGGCCTGAGGTGCACCTTCACGTGCTGCTGTCGCATAGACTCCACTGCGATCACGCGAGACAACCTGTATTTCCGGATATTTTCTGAACCAGGTCGCCAGCGTACGCTGATCACGGCCGGGAAGCAGGACGAGGGGACGGTGAGTATCAAGATTGACTATTAACATACCGCAGCAGTGGCCCCGATGCCACGCCCACTCATCAATACCGACATGAGGCGCGCCTGACTGTTTCGTCTCCGGGGTATTGATAACCCTGCGAAGAAGAGTATCAGCACTGCAACGGAGACCCGCTGCCGTTGCAGCCCGTTTTCCAGCCTCACCTCCAGCTATTAATCCCAGTTGACGTTGTAAATTTTGTAACGCCTGTGAAGACTGCTGGTGTGAACCGGCGAAGGGAGCAAGCGACTCGGCAAAAATTTTACGTGAACAAGCCGGGTTACGGCAGTACCAGTGGCGGACGGAAAATACAAGCCATAGCGTCTGCCCTGAGCAGGGTAGATGCTGTATCCGGCGCCGACGACAACTATGAACAGAGTCGCTACGCTTAAAGCATTCAGGACATTGTGCTGTTTTGCGTTTTCCGTGGAGATGGAGGGTTATACCGTCAGAGCTAATAATTTGTCGACTGCATCGCCATCCGCAAGGTAACTGTAGAAGTGTCTTAAGAGAGTGCATTGCGTTGCCCATAACTTAAAACAGCTTAGATCCTTGTTCGCCAGAAAGTTTCATCCATTTTCTTCCACCCAGGTTGCGGAAGAACCACTTTTCATCCGTCGTTGACAGATGTGAAGTATGCGGGAGAAAAAGTGAATATCTAACTGTAATAACTCAGACCGGTACGAGTACTCGGAACGTCTACAATCATTCAGGGCAAAGTGCTAAAATTTCTCTATCCCGGGATGCCCCTACCAACGCAGCACTCCCGGAGATATCATTACAGCTCTGCAACTGATTTCCGCGACTGAACCGCTCAGTTCCTATCCTTCCAGTTGCCTTCCTGCAGCCCCCCCTCCCTGCTGTATACCCCGGTACCACAACGCGGGCAGCACTTTTCTCCTTCATAATCTTCGTCACACATCACACAAAACCACTTTCTCACCTTCACCGTATAATCCGGAACCGTCATACCCTGCAGATGCAAACGACGGGCCTCTTTCTCTGCCGGGTCAAGCCAGGTGCATCGCAGCAGGATTTTCTCAGCGACAGTCATCTGGTCATGTTCAAACCACGGTGGTTGTCCGTCATTGCCCCGCTGAAGTGTTAACGGGCATCCACAGGACACACAGCACAAAACGTCCTGGCGGTTGTGCTTCGCTGCTTCTTTCGCCGTAACAAAATGGCCTTTGCTGTCATTCGCCATATAACAGTTCAGAATTCGCATATTTCCTCCTGAGTTGTCCGGGGAATACTGAATCCTCCGGTCTGGCAGTGTGTGCAGTACCGCTCCCCATAATAATCGTGGTGACATTGTCTGCAGTGCCAGCTGGCTTTACGCACCACGGGTAAGGCATCCGGTACGAATTGCTGCAGACGTTTAATCAACTGTATTTCTCTGCGCTCCGGCCTGACATAAGGGCACTGTTGACCGTGCTCTGTCAGCCTGTCGTCAGTGTGTTCAAACCAGGGAAGTTCAGTGTCGTATTGCGGATGGTATCTGAGTGCACTGCCACACAAGTGGCAGGTGTAGTTAGCATAAGGTGCGGCCTGTGCAGTACGGGCGCCCGTCAGACGTCCGTTGCCATCAAGAGCGATAAAGGATTTTGCGTACATAGTCATATTCCTCAGCCGCCAGACGACACGCAGGCAACAGCCGTCCCGGTACGGGCAGTGTGGTCAGGTGTGAATGGCGGTTCAGTTAAAATCTGGACTGGAGTTTGGGTAAAGCAGGCTGGTTGCTGTTACAGCACTGTGGTTGTCACACAATGGAACACTGACGTAAAAAACAGTCAGTGGGCGAGTGGATACATCGTTGCCGCCAGACAACAACCCATACTTTTGGTTTGCCGGATATTGGCGCGCCAGTCGTGCTCAACTCCGGCTACAGCCAAAATTGCGCTCACCGGTGCAGTGAGCTTTGGTATGTTCCTTCGCCAGATAGTCAGCACGTTCCAGCACCTGCTGAAAGCCAGTGTCATCATCGCGTTCCAGCCACACCGCCGGCCAGGCCGGAAAATGCACCAGCGTGGCATGGCACCCGACATCCACTCCCAGGGCACTGCACCACGCCTGTTTAATCATCCCGGCCAGTGATCCCGGAGCACGGTAATCACCGGCACGACACCAGGTATCCCGGTTAACCAGCAGCATCAGGTGATAGTGTTTTTTACCTTTGCACTCCCCAAACTCCCGGGCCCAGACGTAATGCAGGGTGGTGGGATGCACGCGTTTACCTTCCCGATGCTTACGTTTCTGGTAAGCGTCGATTCGGGCTTTCAGGGCATTGATGAAGCGGGATATCACAGCTGCGTCCGTTGCTGCCGGTACATCCGGGAAACGCAGGTCAACCCGCAATGCCGTCAGGCGGGGATGAACATTCAGTGCGTGCCGCACCGTCTCACGAATACGTTGCTGCCAGAAGGGGTTGTATTTGTAGGTCATGGTTAAATCTCCGTATGGTTCATACGGAATAGCCACGTCGTAAAAAATGCGCAGAGTCCCTGAAGTGACCTCCGGCAGGACACTGTCTCAGGCACTCTGTGATAACCCGAACGGTCGTCTCCGGACTGACGGTTGAATTTTCAGCGTTGTTTTTTTAATGTAAAAAACCGGTTACGGGTAAGGCTGTGAGGAGGGAGTGATGGTGATACGCAAAAAGAAGTGCAGGGACTGTGGAAACGCGATTACTCATAATACAGTGTGTTGCCCGTATTGTGGTTCTGTCGACCCCTTCGGCTATTACCGGAATACAGACCGTATCGTTACCATACTGCTGGCACTGATTATTGTGGTCCTGCTGACTACTGTCAGCGTCAGTGTGTATATACTGTGTAGCTGGTGAGATAACGGTTCATGTATCCCCTGAGCTGACAGTGTACCGGGTATATTAAGCGTAACCGACAGGTTCTCCTTCATACCATATTAAATTTTTCCAGGTATTGCCGCTGCCTTATTTCGTCCCATACAGGAAAACTCGTCTGGGTTTCTGACAAATACGCGAAACTCACAGCCCCTCAATATCAACCACACGCTGTAAGCCGGTAATACCTGAAAATCAGCCTATTACCGCCCGCGCCTCCGTTACCGAACGCTCAGGTGACCAGACTGAAGCCCAGCACGCACTCGTAAAATTTGCGGTCAGTTCCGTCAGTCAGTGGGCAACCGCAGAGTTACGGGCTTCCAGGTCCACAGGAGTGAGTCTATAACGCGTGTGGGAAATCATTTTTTCTGGCGTTGACAGAACGCCTTACGGGCTGCTACTTACCCGGTGTCCCGCAATACAGCCTTAGTGTTCCGTTATCGGGGATCCGGACGCACCGCAACAACCGGGGAAGTATTTCTGGTTAGAGCTGTGTCAAGAGGGATTTCTCAGCCCCTCACTCACCGGCTCAGTCTCAGGGCAGAAGCATTAATACACTCAGTTCATGTCTTATACAGGAATGGGCATAGGGGGAGCTGGCGTGTCACTGCTGATTTTACGCATCAGTGTTCATGTATCTGCACTCTGATACAGAATGCTTCACAGCGCTCTGTTACCGGAGAGATTTACTCTCTTAGGTTATTCTGGCAAATCCTTTACGTTACTCTCTGATGACTTCTTATATTTATAATACCAATCAGACAACCTTATCCCATCGGTGATATCAGTCTCCTGCTCGCCAGGAACGGGCTGACTCACTGTAACCACCTCCGAAAACAACTCTGCAATTATCAGAACGCCTGCTTCTCTCCCTGTCCTCACGAAAACTATCCCCTCTTTATCGCGCGTGCGTGCGGAAGCATCTTTTCGCAACACCCCCCTCCGGGATTCCGCTACGGCTCTGCCATCGCAATCCCCCCGTTTATCTCCGGACAGCCACATTCCCGATTATTTTTTACGTTTCTCCCCGGTTGTTATGCCGGTGAAGGTGGCGCGCTGTTTTCATGACCACACCGGCTGGTTTAACAACATCCGGAGGAACATTCTCATGGCTATCTGGCTGTTTATCCGACGCCCGAAATGAAAAATTAACTCTCCAGAATAGCCTTCTGCTACGGCCTGGTGTTTTCACCACGCCACTTTTCCATTTTTATATCTGCATATCAGGAAAATCTTCAGTATGAAAACATTACCTGTATTACCCGGGCAGGCGGCCAGTTCTCGCCCGTCTCCTGTTGAAATCTGGCAGATACTGCTGTCCCGACTGCTGGACCAGCACTATGGCCTCACACTGAATGACACACCTTTTGCCGATGAACGTGTGATTGAGCAGCATATTGAGGCAGGCATTTCACTGTGTGATGCGGTGAACTTTCTCGTGGAAAAATACGCGCTGGTGCTACCGACCAGCCGGGATTCAGCGCCTGTACCCGCTCTCAGTTAATAAACAGCATCGATATCCTCCGGGCTCGCAGGGCGACCGGCCTGATGACCCGCGACAATTACAGAACGGTAAATAACATTACCCTGGGTAAGTATCCGGAGGCGAAATGATGACACTGGAAGCCGACAGCGTTAACGTACAGGCGCTGGATATGGGGCACATTGTCGTTGACATTGATGGTGTTAATATCACTGAACTGATTAATAAGGCCGCTGAAAACGGTTATTCACTCCGCGTGGTGGATGACCGTGACTCTACCGAAACACCGGCAACTTATGCCAGCCCTCACCAGTTGCTGTAAGACAATGCAGTGATGCAGGGTATAGTGCCATTAACCACAGAAACAGCACTGTTGTCCTGTATTAAGCAGGCAAGAGAAGATGTCCTTACCCTGCGCCATCTGCAGCTTCTGCACCAGAACCGGTGAATCTCACTCAACAGGCTTCATTTCCCCTGACGCCAGCCTGAATACAGCTGGCGTTTTCATTTATAAACAGAAAGGAAAACCGATAATAATGGAATGGACGCCCCGACCATGAAGCAACGGTAGGATATTACTGATAAACCTTCCAGTGGAGGTGCGTTATGGCCGTTTTAACGATTAGCATTGACCTGACAAAAAATGAATTCCAAATCCACGGTCTGGGTAGGAACAGAAAAATCTAAGCTCAGAAAACGGATTAAAGTAAGCGTCAACGGAGCACCGTATTGACGCTTATTTATTGGTGAGAACTACGTTCCATGGCAGGAGTTCGTCAACACGGTTGGAGGGCCATTCCGGCAGTATGCTCAGAATATGGCGCAGATACGCTTCCGGATCGATACCGTTCAGACGGCAGGTGCCTGCTTTTCCGGCAACAAGCAGGAATCTCAGTGCTGAAGCAGGAATTAGAGGTAAAAACGCCCTACCGGGCCATGAATCACCCGGTCATTGGAGTAGTAACCAAAGCAGATTTAGCCAGCATGGAACAAATATCTTTGGTGAAAAGTTGGTTACGGGAAGCTGGAGCGCACAACGTGTTAGTAACCAGTGCAGTTAATAACAATGGAGTTACAGAACTTTTTGCCTTGCTGCATACAGAAGAAGGCTGTTGTTAATTTCGATTGGTTCTCAGATGAGAATGATGACGGTGATACACAGATAAGAATCAATGAGCAATGAGGGTTGCCGGGCAACCCTCATTGAATAAAACGGGAATTACTTCGCTTCGCCGTTTTTCATTTCGCCCATAGCTTTCAGCTTTTTGGAGATATCGCGGCGTTCTTTGGAGAGCTCGGCATTTTTGATGATGTAATCGTCAACGCGATCTTCATAGTCACCTTTCATGCTGGCGATGATGCCCTGGATTGCTTCAACGCTCATCCCAGGCTTGATGTAATCGCTCAGGTTGTCCAGCAGCAGGACGCGCTTCTGGTTGTCACGGATCTTTTTCTCAACGTCCTGAATTTCACGTTGCAGTTTGTTCTTACGACGGAACAGACGAACAAATTCCAGTACGTCCTGGAATGAAGGCTTGGTAGTTTCCATTTTTATACCCCTGATAATGTGAGAGTCGGATTCGTTTAAGCAACCGCTATTCGTTAGGACCAACATTACTCATAGCTGCCGCAGATGACAATGCTTTTATCCCTTTTCACTATCATACCCTTTATCCTTGCTGAATCGAAGCAGCAGCAAGATGATTCTGAAGTTCAGGAATTATTTGCGCAAGGCCCGGCAAATCAGATTCGATAGCAACTCAAGCTGATGCGCCGTTTCCATGTTCAGCCACACATAACCATAGATTGGTGTTTCCACTACCTTCAGGTCATGGTGGTTATTGAGCAACTGACGCAGCTCTTCCACAGCATCGTTCAATTTTTCCGTATTGGCAAAAACCGGCTGCGGATTACCTTCGTACAGCGCATGAACAAGGCTCAGCAGTATTTGCTGCATCATGTGCTGGGTATCACGAAGTTTTTGCGCGTTCAATAACACGAAATGGCTGGGGCGCGTGGCCCAGTACGCATTGATTTGCAACTCCAGCATACAAACCAGATTGCGGTTAATGGTCTGGATACCTTCATATATCGATTTTGGAATACGGGTTTCTTTGCTGGCGGGCGCAATCAGCCCACGCATTTTCACGGCATCGGTCAGGAGTTTTTGTAGATGGCTTTCCAGACGTGGGCGTTCGAGTAAGTTCGGTGAGAATGCAGATTGATAGACCCGATTATACTCGGTCAGACTTTTCGCCAGTTGAATGCGCCAGTGGATGAACGCCCGTTGTGGCCAGATACCGGTAAACAACATTGCCAGTAAAGAGCCGAGGATCACATCGCCGCTTCGCCATAACGCCGTATTAATTTCACCTGTCGGGGAACCAACAACAATTGCCAGCGTCACCCCAATCAATAAACCTTGATACGGTTTCTTGCCCAGCGCCAGCCAACCGCAAAGAAACATAGCCGCCGCGCACCAGACTAACATCAGCGGTAACGAGATTAACTCCAGTTGCAGAGCGATAAGACCTAAAATCGACCCCAACACCGTACCGCCAATACGTTCGAATGCGCGAGGGACAACGTTCCCCCAGAACGAGATTGGCCCCATAATCACCACCATGGTGACCAGCGGCCAGGTGCTTTCCGGGATAGTAAACAGGCGGATAATGAGAAAAGTGAGCAGGAATGCCAGCGCGACCCGAGTACCATGCACAATGCGGTAATGGCGGTATACCCGGATTTCAAACGGGCTTAATGACTTATCGGCACGCACGCAGAAACTCCGTAATGAAGATTAAAAGCGCTCATAACTCATCTGTCGACCAGAAGGCGCGCCTCTGAATTATCCGACGGACAAACCGGGAACAGTGTAATTTCCCGGCAGGAGCGAAAAAATTGAAAGGCGCATCTTACTCTTTTCGCTTTCAAAAAAAGAGTGGTCTTCGCGTCAACACACCGCCCTGAGATGAATTAGTGATGTTTTGGCTGCACCGCAACATACATTTCGATATCCCAGTACCCATCTTCCGCGCCATTGTTCAAGTAAACCTCGAAGCAGGGCTTTGGTAACATTTCATAAGCACTGTCCTGCAAGAGGCTATTAAAGAACTGATACCAGGGTTTAGCAAAATCATCACCGACTACACGAGCCACCGCCACCGCATATTGACCACCTGAAATTTCTGTCAGAATGACGCCCTCACTGTTTTCGGGGAGCGTAAAGTTATTCGGTACCGTCACGACGGTGTCGCAGCGTAATTTTTCGGCGGGTGTTTCATCCGGATTGTCGTAATAGACAGCAACCCACTCCTTCGGCACAATATTTTTGCTATCTACCCACATCATCAACTGCTCAAAACCTTTCTTTACCGTCTGTTCCCACGGGCCAACGAGATGGAAACCTGCAACGGTACGTTTATCTTCCTGCTTAATCTCGTAGTTCATGACGCCTCCATTAACACTGTTTTTATATACAGTATAGTTGCAATATTAAAACCACAAGGAATGAGTGTTGATTATGCGAGCAGACTCGCACTCCTGCCAGTCTGCTGCAAAAGAAAGGTCAGGCCTTATGGTGGAAATAATCACTCAGGCGGGAAAACATGCCGCCTTCCCCGACAGATTCCAGGGTAACCAGCGGCCAGTGCGCCACCTGTTTATCACGGTCGTAAAGTTCAATTTCCCCTACCCGCTGATGGGCGCTAATTGGCGCGGTGAGCTCTTTACCATCAAGGGTATATTTGGCTTTGATATGTGGAATTTCGGCTTTCGGTAGCACCATCCAGAACTCTTGTTCCGTTCCCAGGTCGATATTTTCTTTATCGCCATACCAGATGCGTTCCGTTCCGACCTTTTTCCCACGGTGCAAAATTTGCACCGTAGTAAAGTTTTGTTGCCCCCAACGCAGTAATTTTCTTGCCTCTTCCTCACGACCTTTTGCACTGTCAGCCCCCATTACCACTGCAATGAGACGACGCTGCCCATCTACAGCCGAAGCAATGAGATTAAACCCGGCACCAGAAGTATGACCCGTTTTCAGGCCGTCAACATTCATGGTTTTATCCCACAACAACCCGTTACGGTTTTGCTGGGTGATACCGTTCCAGGTGAGACTTTTCTCACTGTACATATGATAAAACTCGGGCTCGCCGTGGATGATAGCGCGAGAAAGCACAGCTAAATCATAAGCCGAGCTATGCTGGCCAGGTGCATCCAGACCATGCACTGTTTCAAAATGCGTATCCTTGAGATGCAGCTTCTCGGCATAGTTGTTCATCATTTCAACAAACTGCCGTTGCCCACCGGCAATATAGTCAGCCAGAGCAACACAAGCGTCATTTCCGGAATCCACAATTAAACCACGGCTTAAATCACGTACCGATACGCGATCGCCCTCTTTCAAAAACATCAGTGAAGAACCGACAAACACCGGATTATCTTTCGCCCACGCATCGCGCCCCACGGTGACAATATCGTCTGGCGTAATGCGATGACTATCGATAGCGCGATCCACGACATAACCCGTCATCAGCTTTGTCAGGCTGGCGGGATTGCGCTGTTGATGCTCATTAACCGCGGTGAGGATCTGACCGGTGGTGTAATCTATCAATACCCAGGACCCGGCATGAATCTCTGGAGGCTGAGGTGAAAAAGGAATGTTTTCCGCCGCAAAACCAGACGATAAGTTAAAAACGAACAAAGAAGCAGCAATAATAAGACGGCGTTTCAACAGCAAACCCTCAGGAGTTTCAAATAGCTGTTCTTTTTACGGAAATACTTATGAACTGGCTGGAATAAAGTGCAAGAAAATGTGACTACCCTCTCATTTTTATCTGACATGATCTGTTGCCACTCGCTGCCAAATTGTGGCGCTAAAGCTGATTAGCACGGTGATATTTGATACTCTGGCAGACAGCAGAAATAACGGATTTAACCTAATGATGAATGACGGTAAGCAACAATCTACCTTTTTGTTTCACGATTACGAAACCTTTGGCACGCACCCCGCGTTAGATCGCCCTGCACAGTTCGCAGCCATTCGCACCGATAGCGAATTCAATGTCATCGGCGAACCCGAAGTCTTTTACTGCAAGCCCGCGGATGACTATTTACCCCAGCCAGGAGCAGTATTAATTACCGGTATTACCCCGCAGGAAGCACGGGCGAAAGGAGAAAACGAAGCCGCGTTTGCCGCCCGTATTCACTCGCTTTTTACCGTACCGAAGACCTGTATTCTGGGCTACAACAATGTGCGTTTCGACGACGAAGTCACACGCAACATTTTTTATCGTAATTTCTACGATCCTTACGCCTGGAGCTGGCAGCATGATAACTCGCGCTGGGATTTGCTGGATGTTATGCGTGCCTGTTATGCCCTGCGCCCGGAAGGAATAAACTGGCCTGAAAATGATGACGGTCTACCGAGCTTTCGCCTTGAGCATTTAACCAAAGCGAATGGAATTGAACATAGCAACGCCCACGATGCGATGGCTGATGTGTACGCCACTATTGCGATGGCGAAACTGGTAAAAACGCGTCAGCCACGTCTGTTTGATTATCTCTTTACCCATCGTAATAAACACAAACTGATGGCGTTGATTGATGTTCCGCAGATGAAACCCCTGGTTCACGTTTCCGGAATGTTAGGGGCATGGCGCGGCAATACCAGCTGGGTGGCACCGCTGGCGTGGCATCCAGAAAATCGCAATGCCGTAATTATGGTGGATTTGGCAGGAGACATTTCGCCATTACTGGAACTGGATAGCGACACATTGCGCGAGCGTTTATATACCGCAAAAACCGATCTTGGCGATAACGCCGCCGTTCCGGTTAAGCTGGTGCATATCAATAAATGTCCGGTGCTGGCCCAGGCGAATACGCTACGCCCGGAAGATGCCGACCGACTGGGAATTAATCGTCAGCATTGCCTCGATAACCTAAAAATTCTGCGTGAAAATCCGCAAGTGCGCGAAAAAGTGGTGGCGATATTCGCGGAAGCCGAACCGTTTACGCCTTCAGATAACGTGGATGCACAGCTTTATAACGGCTTTTTCAGTGACGCCGATCGCGCAGCAATGAAAATTGTGCTGGAAACCGAGCCACGTAATTTACCGGCACTGGATATCACTTTTGTTGATAAACGAATTGAAAAACTGTTGTTCAATTATCGGGCGCGCAACTTCCCGGGGACGCTGGATTATGCCGAGCAGCAACGCTGGCTGGAGCACCGCCGCCAGGTATTCACACCCGAGTTTTTACAAGGCTATGCAGAAGAGATTCAGATGCTGGCGCAGCAGTATGCCGATGACAAAGAGAAAGTGGCGCTGTTAAAAGCACTTTGGCAGTACGCGGAAGAGATCGTCTAATTTGAAGCCTCCGCCGCTGGTACGGCGGAGGACAATGTTGAGTCAGGCTTTTTGAACGGTGATGCTCCACGCTGCATCGCCAATCTGCTGATAATCGGTGATGGCATGTCCTTCTTCTGCCGCCCACTGTGGGATTGCTTCAGTTGCCTGGGTGCAATCAAACTCAATTACCAACTCATCGCCGCTGGCCATTTCTGCCAGTGCTGCTTTTGCTTCTATGAGTGGAAACGGACAGACCTGCGTCACCACATCCAGCTTTTTAATGGCCATCTTTACACCTTACTTAATTTGCCGCAGCAGTCGCCAGTCGCGCCTTACGCTGCGGTCGAACATACACAAGCCAGGACGCAGTCCAGACTCCGAGAATCATAAATACAAGGCCAATCCAGCCCTGCCAGGCCATCATTGCAGTCATAACCAGTCCATTACCGATAGAGCAACCACCTGCAATACTGGCACCGAAGCCCATCAGTACACCACCTAACCCGCTACGTAATGTTGTTTGTGCATCAGCTGCGCGAACGCGGAACTCACGGCTCGCTTTGGCTGCAATAAATGACCCCACGAAGATCCCTAACACCAGGAAAACGCCCCAGTTAATGTATTTCACGTCACCCGCGACCAGAAATTGCAGAATATTGGCCGTTGGGGAAGTGATTCCTAACCCAAACATGCGTCCGGTTGCTTCACTCAGGGGCCAGGCTAAAAGCGCAATCAAACCGATGAGTACAGCAGTGACAAAGGGATGCCAGCGTTTTTCAAACAGAATATGAGCGATCCCGGTTCGGCGCGGCGGTAAGGTCGCGACTTTGAGTTTTGGCTTCTTCAACTCTTTCATCACCACCCAGAGCGTTATCACCAGCAAAACGGCAACCAACGGCCACACAGACAAATTAAAAGTCTCAGCAATAGAGTTATGTTCAGTACTGTAGTGCTGCAAGGTTTGATTTAAACCACTGGCATGTGGAGAACGCATCACCGCACTCATCACCATATAAGTGAAAAGCGCGATCCAACTGCCGATCAATCCCTCACCCGCGCGATACCAGGTCCCGGTGGCACATCCACCCGCCAGAACAATTCCCAGCCCGAAGATATACCCACCTATAACAGTACCAAGCCACGGGAACGCCCCGGCTTCGTAAGTCAGTAGGCCCGCCTGAATTAACGCAAAAACCCCCACACTTTGTACCGAAATTGCAATCAGCAAGGCGTAAAACATGCGATTATTTTTCGCGATATACATATCGCGAAAACCACCAGTCAGGCAAAAACGCCCACGCTGCATGACAAATCCCAGCAGAGCACCACAAATTAGCCCGCTTAATATCATTGAAAACATAAATTAATTAACCAGATGAATGTTAATGAGGAAATTATTCATGACTGGTGGAATGCAGACCAATAACCAAATTCTCTAAATTAGAACAAATGGTTATTAATAAGGAGTTCGATAAAAAAGAATAAAAAAACCGGAGCCAAATATTCATTCGACTCCGGTTGATTATTAGAAAAGATGATTATGCTACGTCTTCGTACTGCGGAACCGGGTTACGGAAGCTCTTGGTGACGCAAGCCAGGTAAATCAGACCGATAGCCGCCCAGATCAGACCCAGAACCATTGAGCTTTCTTCCAGGTTAACCCACAGCGCACCAACGGTCAGCGCACCACACATCGGCAGGAACAGATACTGGAAGTGATCTTTCAGCGTCTTGTTACGCTTCTCACGGATCCAGAACTGCGAGATGACCGACAGGTTAACGAAGGTGAACGCCACCAACGCACCAAAGTTAATCAGCGCCGTAGCCATTACCAGGTCGAAGTTGATTGCCAGCAAGGCAATCGCGCCAACCAGGATGATGTTCATTGCCGGAGTACGCCATTTCGGGTGTACATAACCGAAGAAGCTTTTCGGGAACACGCCGTCACGACCCATTACGTACATCAGACGCGCTACGCCTGCGTGCGCCGCCATACCGGACGCCAGTACGGTAATGGTGGAGAAGATCAGCGCGCCAACCTGGAACGCTTTACCCGCAACGTACAGCATGATTTCAGGCTGTGACGCATCCGGATCTTTAAAGCGAGAGATATCCGGGAAGTACAGCTGCAGGAAGTAAGTTGCAAAGATGAAGATCATGCCGCCAATCAGCGCGGTCAGGAAAATTGCGCGCGGGATCACGCGCTCTGCATCTTTGGTTTCTTCCGACAGGTTGCTAATGCCGTCAAAGCCGGTAAAGGAGAAGCACAAGATTGTCGCCCCGGTAATCATCGGGATAACATGCGCATCGCCAGACCAGAACGGACGAGTGCTCGCCAGCGTACCCGCGCCTTCACCTTCAAATACGCCATAAACAACCATGCCCAGAATCACCGCGATCAGCACTACCTGCAACACGACGATTACAGTGTTGAAGTTCGCTACGGATTTCAGACTACGCAGGTTAAAGGCGGTCATAAAGGCCACCAGCGCTACCACAAACATCCACGATGGGATGGAAGGCACCAGAGCTTCAAAATAGATTTTCGCCAGCAGAATGTTGATCATCGGAGCGAACAGATAGTCGAGCAGAGAAGACCAACCCACCATAAAGCCGACAGTCGGGCTAATGGATTTCTGGGCGTAAGTGTATGCAGAGCCAGCAGAAGGATAGCGGCGAACCAGCTTCCCGTAGCTCAGAGCCGTAAACAGGATCGCAATCAATGCGAACGCATAGGCTGTCGGCACATGACCATCCGTGAGGCCTGAAACGATACCAAAAGTATCAAACAGCGTCATCGGCTGCATATAGGCAAGACCCATCATTACAACCGGAACTAACGTAAGCGTTTTACGCAATTCCACGCGAGAGGTGTTTGGAGTAACGTTATGCGACATGGTCATTCTCCTTTACGGTGATAACCGTCGCGTAAGCAAAAAATTGCCCCATTTTTTTGGATTCCTCAGCGACAACAACTGTCGATTTTTAGTAAATATCTATCCGGTACGAAGCCCGGCCTCTTGGTATGAATGATTGGTTTGAAGCAAAAAATAACCGACGCTAATTAAACGTCGGTTTTTAGTCATTTTTTGACAGCGGCGCATTGTGCCTAAATGGGGGGGAAATGACAAGAGAATGAGAGGCTTGTCATAATAATTTTTCTTTAAATGGCTGATTTTCCGTCATCAGATTTTGCATAAACACCGGCGATCGCACTATTTGCTAAAATTTCGTCCCGCCACCAACCACTGGCAAGCCCTGCGGTCTGTTCATTCCAGCCAATCCAGACGGGTTCAAAGAGGGTTTGGGCGACCACTTTCTTCTCGATTAACGCGCCACTATCGAGAAAACGTTGAGCCAGATAACGGGGTAAATAGCCGCAGCCGAGGCCGCTAATTTGCAGCTCCAGCTTGGTTTTAAAATCGAAAACGGTAATAGCTTCTTGTTCGTCGAGAAGTTGTGAGGCCGTAGAAGCGCCGGCCTGTGCAGTGTCCCCCACCACAATCGCCCGATATCGTTTAATGATACGACGGTTTAACGGTTCTTCTTCCAGAGCTAACGGATGATGAGGCGCGACCGCAAAGACTTGTTCCAGATCGCCCAACCGCGAGAAACCAAACTCACTGGAAGATGGTGGCTCATGCATCGCGCCAACAATAATATCCGCTCGCCCCTGAGTCAGGGCATCCCAGGAACCACCGAGTACGCCATTGATAAACTTCAGGCGCGTCACACTATGATGTTGATAAAAAGCTTCAATGAGTGGCGCAAGCAGAGAAAAAGGGAAGGTGTCGTCCACGCCAATCACCAGCTCGTTTTCCCAGCCTTCGTGCAGTTTGATCGCCTGCTTTTCCAGTTCTCGCACGGTATGCAGAACTTCCCGCCCTTTCTCTAATAACATTTTTCCGGTGCGGGTGAATTTAGCGCGGTGTCCGCTACGATCAAGCAATTGAATATTAAGGTCGCTTTCCAGCTTGTGAACGGTGTAACTCAGAGCGGACGGCGTCTTGTAGAGTTTGGCCGACGCCGCCGCAAAACTGCCTTCTTTTTCTAAGGCATCGAGGATCATCAACACATCCAGCAGTGGTTTCATACACGCCCCCTTGCAGTGCATGCGGCGTCCTGCTGGCGTGATCGTTTACTCCAGCGGCATTACCAGCGGATCGGGATACTGGTATTCAAATCCCAGTTCATTACAAATCCGACTGCCATCAATAATCTTACCTTTGCCGCTGTCCAGACTATTTCTGAACTGCGGAGGTTCCAGCCCCAGTAAACGGGCCATCTGCGGATAGAAAACATTACGCGCAGGGTGAGCTGGCGCACATATATTATAGATGTGTCCGCCTTTAGGTGCCTGTAACAACAGAGTGATAGCGCCAATAACATCTTCTAAATGGACTAAATTAACACCATGTTCACCATCAGGGGCGGTTTTTCCGGCAAAGAAGCGTCCGGGATGACGTCCCGGTCCGACAAGACCCGCAAGACGCAGAATATCGACCGAAGTACCGGGTAAATTGTGCAGCCAGTCTTCGAGTTCTTCTAATACTCGTCCACTGTTGGTTACCGGATTACGCGGGGTAGTTTCTTTAACCGTGCCTTGCGCGTCGCCATAGACAGATGTTGAGCTGGTAAAAATAATTCGGGGAATACGATGGGCCAGCGCGCTATCCACTAACTCTTGTACCGCTTGTAAATAGAACTCATCGCCGGGGCCGCTACGACGTGCCGGAAGCGTAATGACCAGCGCATCGGCATCCATCAGGGCATCCAGATCGTCAGAATCGCAAACTAACTCAGGTTCCATGCGAAGCAGATAGCTATCAATGCCACTCATTCGGGCCGCTTCGACACCATCTTGTGTGGTTTTACTCCCGGTGACTTGCCAGCCTCGCGCTGAAAGTGACATCGCCAGCGGCATGCCTAACCACCCTAACCCGACAATTGCGACCTTTTTCATCCGTTATCTCCTGATACACCTTAGATCTATAAGGCTACGCTAGCGTATCAAAACTGACAATTCATTCTATGAATGAATCTCTTCAATAATGATAACGACATGCTGCAATGAGCAGTGAATCGTCGGTAACCGCGTATACCAGACGGTGCTCCTCTGTAATGCGTCGGGACCAGAAACCTGACAAATTATGTTTCAGGGGTTCTGGTTTCCCCTTACCTTCAAATGGTGTTCTGCGGGTATCTTTGATAAGTTCATTGATCTTTTTAACAATTCGCTTATCTGTTTCCTGCCAGTACAGATAATCATCCCATGATTCCTCAGACCAGATTAGTTTCACTCAATAATGTCCTTTTCCGTTCCTTTGCCTGATTTCAGGCTATCGATTGAGTCCATCAATCTCCGGGCGTTAGCGGGGGAACGCAGTAGATAAGCCGTCTCTTCCAGCGAGTTGTATTCTTCGAGTGACATCAGAACACAAGCCTCTCCATTCTGACGAGTAATGAGGATCGGGGCATGATCTTCAACGGCTTTCATCATTGTTGCCGACAAATTCTGACGCGCTTCGCTGTAGCTAATTGTACGCATGTAAATCTCCTCTTTTGTACAGTTCATTGTACAATGATGGGTGTTAATTAACTATTTATTAATTAGTTTGTAGATCAAGACATTGTCAGCAAGACGAAAAATCAGACTTTGCTCTTTTTGGTGCTGTCAAGTTAGAGGACAGTCCTCTTAGCCCCCTCCTTTCCCCGCTCATTCATTAAACAAATCCATCGCCATAAAATATATAAAAAAGCCCTTGCTTTCTAACGTGAAAGTGGTTTAGGTTAAAAGACATCAGTTGAATAAACATTCACAGAGACTTTTATGACACGCGTTCAATTTAAACACCACCATCATCACCATCATCCTGACTAGTCTTTCAGGCGATGTGTGCTGGAAGACATTCAGATCTTCCAGTGGTGCATGAACGCATGAGAAAGCCCCCGGAAGATCACCTTTCGGGGGCTTTTTTATTGCGCGATTGATAACGGTTCAGACAGGTTTAAAGAGGAATAAGAAAATGACAGACAACACTCGTTTACGCATAGCTATGCAGAAATCCGGCCGTTTAAGTGATGACTCACGTGAATTGCTGGCGCGCTGTGGCATTAAAATCAATCTTCACACCCAGCGCCTGATCGCGATGGCAGAAAACATGCCGATTGATATTCTGCGCGTGCGTGACGACGACATTCCCGGTCTGGTAATGGATGGCGTGGTAGACCTTGGGATTATCGGCGAAAACGTGCTGGAAGAAGAACTGCTTAACCGCCGCGCCCAGGGCGAAGATCCGCGCTACTTTACCCTGCGTCGTCTGGATTTCGGCGGCTGCCGACTTTCACTGGCAACGCCGGTTGATGAAGCCTGGGATGGCCCACTCTCCTTAAACGGTAAACGTATCGCCACCTCTTATCCTCACCTGCTCAAGCGTTATCTCGACCAGAAAGGTATCTCTTTTAAATCCTGCTTACTGAACGGTTCTGTTGAAGTCGCCCCGCGTGCCGGACTGGCGGATGCGATTTGCGATCTGGTTTCCACCGGTGCCACGCTGGAAGCAAACGGCCTGCGCGAAGTCGAAGTTATCTATCGCTCGAAAGCTTGCCTGATACAACGCGATGGCGAAATGGAAGAATCCAAACAGCAACTGATCGACAAACTGCTGACGCGTATTCAGGGCGTGATCCAGGCGCGCGAATCAAAATACATCATGATGCACGCACCAACCGAACGCCTGGATGAAGTCATCGCCCTGCTGCCAGGTGCCGAACGCCCAACCATTCTACCGCTGGCGGGTGATCAACAGCGCGTAGCGATGCACATGGTCAGCAGCGAAACCCTGTTCTGGGAAACGATGGAAAAACTGAAAGCGCTGGGTGCCAGTTCAATCCTGGTCCTGCCGATTGAGAAGATGATGGAGTGATCGCCATGAGCTTTAACACAATCATTGACTGGAATAGCTGTACTGCGGAGCAACAACGCCAGTTGTTAATGCGCCCGGCGATCTCCGCTTCTGAAAGCATTACCCGCACCGTTAACGATATTCTCGATAACGTGAAAGCACGCGGCGATGAGGCCCTGCGGGAATACAGCGCGAAGTTTGATAAAACCACGGTTACCGCACTGAAGGTGTCTGCTGAGGAAATTGCCGCCGCCAGCGAACGCCTTAGCGACGAGCTAAAACAGGCGATGGCGGTGGCAGTAAAAAATATTGAAACCTTCCACACTGCGCAAAAACTGCCGCCGGTAGATGTAGAAACCCAGCCAGGCGTGCGTTGCCAGCAGGTCACGCGCCCGGTAGCTTCAGTTGGTTTGTATATTCCTGGCGGCTCCGCCCCGCTCTTCTCAACGGTATTAATGCTGGCAACTCCAGCGCGAATTGCAGGTTGTAAAAAAGTGGTGCTGTGCTCACCGCCGCCGATTGCCGATGAGATCCTTTATGCGGCGCAGCTGTGCGGTGTGCAGGACGTGTTTAACGTCGGCGGCGCACAGGCCATTGCCGCACTGGCGTTTGGTACGGAATCTGTGCCAAAAGTGGACAAAATCTTCGGGCCGGGTAACGCCTTTGTCACCGAAGCGAAACGTCAGGTGAGCCAGCGTCTGGACGGTGCGGCGATCGATATGCCCGCAGGCCCGTCGGAAGTGCTGGTGATTGCTGACAGCGGCGCTACGCCGGATTTCGTGGCTTCTGATTTGCTTTCTCAGGCTGAACACGGCCCGGACTCACAGGTGATTTTACTGACGCCCGCTGCTGATATGGCGCGTCGCGTTGCCGAGGCCGTCGAACGCCAGTTGGCAGAACTGCCGCGTGCCGAAACCGCCCGCCAGGCACTGAACGCCAGCCGCCTGATCGTGACTAAAGATTTAGCGCAGTGCGTGGAGATCTCCAACCAGTACGGCCCGGAGCACCTGATCATTCAAACCCGCAACGCCCGCGAACTGGTCGATGGCATTACCAGTGCCGGTTCGGTATTTCTTGGTGACTGGTCACCGGAATCGGCAGGTGATTACGCTTCCGGCACCAACCACGTGCTGCCGACTTACGGTTACACCGCCACCTGTTCCAGCCTCGGGCTGGCAGATTTCCAGAAGCGCATGACCGTGCAGGAACTGTCGAAAGAAGGCTTTTCTACGCTGGCTTCAACCATAGAAACACTGGCCGCCGCCGAGCGCCTGACCGCCCATAAAAATGCCGTTACTTTGCGTGTTAACGCCCTTAAGGAGCAAGCATGAGCACCGTGACTATTACCGATTTAGCGCGTGAAAACGTCCGCAACCTGACGCCGTATCAGTCGGCGCGTCGTCTGGGCGGTAATGGCGACGTCTGGCTGAACGCCAACGAATACCCCACAGCCGTGGAGTTTCAGCTTACTCAGCAAACGCTCAACCGCTACCCGGAATGTCAGCCGAAAGCGGTGATTGAAAATTACGCGCAATATGCAGGCGTAAAACCGGAACAGGTGCTGGTCAGTCGTGGCGCGGACGAAGGTATTGAACTGCTGATTCGCGCTTTTTGCGAACCGGGTAAAGACGCCATCCTCTACTGCCCGCCAACGTACGGCATGTACAGCGTCAGCGCCGAAACCATTGGCGTCGAGTGCCGCACAGTGCCGACGCTGGACAACTGGCAACTGGACTTACAGGGCATTTCCGACAAGCTGGACGGCGTAAAAGTGGTCTATGTTTGCAGCCCCAACAACCCGACCGGGCAACTGATCAATCCGCAGGATTTTCGCACTCTGCTGGAGCTAACCCGCGGAAAAGCCATTGTGGTTGCCGATGAAGCCTATATCGAGTTTTGCCCGCAGGCATCGCTGGCTGGCTGGCTGGCGGAATATCCGCACCTGGCTATTTTGCGCACACTATCGAAAGCTTTTGCTCTGGCGGGGCTTCGTTGCGGATTTACGCTGGCAAACGAAGAAGTCATCAACCTGCTGATGAAAGTGATCGCCCCCTACCCGCTCTCGACGCCGGTTGCCGACATTGCGGCCCAGGCGTTAAGCCCGCAGGGGATCGTCGCCATGCGCGAACGGGTAGCGCAAATTATTGCAGAACGCGAATACCTGATTGCCGCACTGAAAGAGCTCCCCTGCGTGGAGCAGGTTTTTGACTCTGAAACCAACTACATTCTGGCGCGCTTTAAAGCCTCCAGTGCAGTGTTTAAATCTTTGTGGGATCAGGGCATTATCTTACGTGATCAGAATAAACAACCCTCTTTAAGCGGCTGTCTGCGAATTACCGTCGGAACCCGTGAAGAAAGCCAGCGCGTCATTGACGCCTTACGTGCGGAGCAAGTTTGATGAGTCAGAAGTATCTTTTTATCGATCGCGATGGAACCCTGATTAGCGAACCGCCGAGTGATTTTCAGGTGGACCGTTTTGACAAACTCGCCTTTGAACCGGGCGTGATCCCGGAGCTGCTGAAGCTGCAAAAAGCGGGATATAAGCTGGTGATGATCACCAATCAGGATGGTCTGGGAACACAAAGTTTCCCGCAGGCGGATTTCGATGGCCCGCACAACCTGATGATGCAGATCTTCACCTCGCAAGGCGTGCAGTTTGATGAAGTGCTGATTTGCCCACACCTGCCCGCAGATGAGTGCGACTGCCGTAAACCGAAAGTAAAACTGGTGGAGCGTTATCTCGCTGAGCAAGCGATGGATCGCGCCAACAGTTATGTGATTGGCGATCGCGCGACCGACATTCAACTGGCGGAAAACATGGGCATTAATGGTTTACGCTACGACCGCGAAATCCTGAGCTGGCCGATGATTGGCGAGCAACTCACTAAACGAGACCGTTACGCCCATGTAGTGCGCAACACCAAAGAGACGCAAATTGACGTCCAGGTGTGGCTGGATCGTGAAGGTGGCAGCAAGATTAATACCGGCGTTGGCTTCTTTGATCACATGCTGGATCAGATCGCCACCCACGGCGGTTTCCGCATGGAAATCAACGTCAAAGGCGACCTCTATATCGACGATCACCACACCGTCGAAGATACCGGCCTGGCGCTGGGCGAAGCGTTAAAAATTGCTCTTGGCGACAAACGCGGTATTTGCCGCTTTGGTTTTGTGCTGCCGATGGACGAATGCCTTGCCCGCTGCGCGCTGGATATCTCTGGTCGCCCGCACCTGGAATATAAAGCCGAGTTTACCTACCAGCGCGTGGGCGATCTCAGCACCGAGATGATCGAGCACTTCTTCCGTTCGCTCTCATACACCATGGGCGTGACGCTACACCTGAAAACCAAAGGTAAAAACGATCACCACCGTGTAGAGAGTCTCTTCAAAGCCTTTGGTCGCACCCTGCGCCAGGCCATCCGCGTGGAAGGCGACACCCTGCCCTCGTCAAAAGGAGTGCTGTAATGAACGTGGTGATCCTTGATACTGGCTGCGCCAACCTGAACTCGGTGAAGTCTGCCATTGCGCGTCACGGTTATGAACCCAAAGTCAGCCGTGACCCAGACGTCGTGTTGCTGGCCGATAAACTGTTTTTACCCGGCGTTGGCACCGCGCAAGCGGCGATGGACCAGGTGCGTGAGCGCGAACTGTTTGATCTCATCAAAGCCTGTACCCAACCGGTGCTGGGCATCTGCTTAGGGATGCAATTGCTGGGGCGACGCAGCGAAGAGAGCAACGGCGTCGATTTGCTGGGCATCATCGACGAAGACGTGCCGAAAATGACCGACTTTGGTCTGCCACTGCCGCATATGGGCTGGAACCGCGTTTACCCGCAGGCAGGCAACCGCCTGTTTCAGGGGATTGAAGACGGCGCGTACTTTTACTTTGTTCACAGCTACGCAATGCCAGTCAATCCATGGACCATCGCCCAGTGTAATTACGGCGAACCGTTCACCGCAGCGGTACAAAAAGATAACTTCTACGGCGTGCAGTTCCACCCGGAGCGTTCTGGTGCCGCTGGTGCTAAGTTGCTGAAAAACTTCCTGGAGATGTGATGATTATTCCGGCATTAGATTTAATCGACGGCACCGTGGTGCGTCTCCATCAGGGCGATTATGGCAAACAACGCGATTACGGTAACGACCCGCTGCCACGCTTACAGGATTACGCCACACAAGGTGCTGAAGTGCTGCACCTTGTGGATCTGACCGGGGCAAAAGATCCGGCTAAACGTCAAATCCCGCTGATTAAAACCCTGGTCGCGGGCGTTAACGTTCCGGTGCAGGTTGGCGGCGGCGTGCGTAGCGAAGAAGACGTGGCGGCGTTACTGGAAGCAGGCGTTGCGCGTGTGGTGGTTGGCTCCACCGCGGTGAAATCACCAGAAATGGTGAAAGGCTGGTTTGAACGTTTCGGTGCCGATGCCTTAGTGCTGGCGCTGGATGTCCGTATTGACGAGCAAGGCAACAAGCAGGTGGCAGTCAGCGGCTGGCAAGAGAACTCGGGCGTTTCACTGGAACAACTGGTGGAAACCTATCTGCCCGTCGGCCTGAAACATGTGCTGTGTACCGATATCTCGCGCGACGGCACGCTGGCAGGCTCTAACGTCTCTTTATATGAAGAAGTGTGCGCCAGATATCCGCAGGTGGCATTTCAGTCCTCCGGCGGCATTGGCGACATTAACGATGTTGCAGCCCTGCGTGGCACTGGCGTGCGCGGCGTAATAGTTGGTCGTGCATTACTGGAAGGTAAATTCACCGTGAAGGAGGCCATCGCATGCTGGCAAAACGCATAATACCGTGTCTCGACGTTCGTGATGGTCAGGTGGTGAAAGGCGTACAGTTTCGCAACCATGAAATCATTGGCGATATCGTGCCGCTGGCAAAACGCTACGCCGAAGAAGGTGCAGACGAACTGGTGTTCTACGATATCACCGCTTCCAGCGATGGCCGTGTGGTAGATAAAAGCTGGGTATCTCGCGTGGCGGAAGTGATCGACATTCCGTTCTGCGTGGCGGGTGGGATTAAGTCTCTGGAAGATGCCGCGAAAATTCTTTCCTTTGGCGCAGATAAAATTTCCATCAACTCCCCTGCGCTGGCGGAGCCGACATTAATCACTCGCCTGGCGGATCGCTTTGGCGTGCAGTGTATTGTGGTCGGTATTGATACCTGGTACGACGCTGAAACCGGTAAATATCATGTGAATCAATATACCGGCGATGAAAGCCGCACCCGCGTTACTCAGTGGGAAACTCTCGACTGGGTACAGGAAGTGCAAAAACGCGGTGCCGGAGAAATCGTCCTCAACATGATGAATCAGGACGGCGTGCGTAACGGTTACGACCTCGAACAACTGAAAAAAGTGCGTGAAGCTTGCCACGTCCCGCTAATTGCCTCCGGTGGCGCGGGCACCATGGAACACTTCCTGGAAGCCTTCCGCGATGCCGACGTTGACGGCGCACTGGCAGCTTCCGTATTCCACAAACAAATAATCAATATTGGTGAATTAAAAGCGTACCTGGCAACACAGGGCGTGGAGATCAGGATATGTTAACAGAACAACAACGTCGCGAACTGGACTGGGAAAAAACCGACGGACTGATGCCGGTGATTGTGCAACACGCGGTATCCGGTGAAGTGTTCATGCTGGGCTACATGAACCCGGAAGCCTTAGATAAAACCATCGAAAGCGGCAAAGTCACCTTCTTCTCGCGCACTAAACAGCGACTGTGGACCAAAGGCGAAACGTCGGGCAATTTCCTCAACGTAGTGAGCATTGCGCCGGACTGCGACAACGACACGTTACTGGTGCTGGCGAATCCCATCGGCCCGACCTGCCACAAAGGTACCAGCAGCTGCTTCGGCGACACCGCTCACCAATGGCTGTTCCTCTATCAACTGGAACAACTGCTCGCCGAACGTAAATCTGCCGACCCGGAAACCTCTTACACAGCCAAACTGTATGCCAGCGGCACCAAACGCATTGCGCAGAAAGTGGGCGAAGAAGGCGTGGAAACCGCACTGGCTGCAACGGTACATGACCGCTTTGAGCTGACCAACGAGGCATCTGACTTGATGTATCACCTGCTGGTGTTGTTGCAGGATCAGGATCTGGATTTAACGACGGTAATTGAGAACCTGCGTAAACGGCATCAGTGAGTGGCGGGGTAAGCGGATGCGATGTTGTTGTCGCATCCGGCAAAAAAAACGGGCAAGGTGTCACCACCCTGCCCGTTTTCTTTAAAGCTGCAAAGATTATTTCGCGTTGTAATTACGCAGAGCGTTACGCCCCAGCACAATCCCCGCGCCAACCATGCCGCCCAGCAGCACCGCCAAAATCAAGGTAATTGCCTTTTTCGGGCTATCGCGACGAATAGGTAACGTCGGTTTCATTACATAGCGGTAAGCATGAATATCAAGATCATCAACCTTTAAGCTTTCGATATCCAGCAGGTTTTGACGTGTCTGATAGTAGTTTGATGAGAACACCAACGGACGGGTCGCCTCATGCTTAATCATCGACTCCAGCGCTTCGCTCCCCAAAAGGAACAACGTATCTTGCGTCACATCTTCAGTCTGCTGAACCTGTGGTTTTGTCACCTGCGCCTGATTCGCATACTGCAACGCTTCCTGAATCTGACGGATACGCAGATCTTTCTGCTCCTGCGCAACCACTTCCTGGGTCTTAAGCGAATCCTGCAATTTTTTCATACGCAGTGCGATGTTGTCTTTCAGGTCTTTTTCCAGTTCTTCGTTTACCTGGTCGTCAACTTGCTGGATATACTGCGCCAGCTGTTTCTGCGCACCTTCAGCTGTTTCACCAACATAAGAAACCGCTAAAGGTAAGGACTGATTTTTAACGGTAGGCTCAATGGTCAGTTTTTCAGGTTCTTCCTGATTATCCAGCGTTTCCGCTAATGCTGAGAATGCAGTGCTGTAACGTCCGATAAGTGAAGTCTGAATGTCGGAGACTTTCGGTACAGCCGGACCGTAAATCACATTCATCGCGTTGGTATAACCAGCGATTTGCCCCACATCAGGTTGAGTAACGATAGCTGTGGAAGTCCACTTTTCTTTGGCAACGGCCAAATACCCTATAGCCAGGGCAATAGCGACAATGACAGAGATGATAATTGTCATCTTGCCGCGCCACAACTGCACCAGTAAATCAATCTGTTCCGGGTCATGGTTTTGCCCAGAAACATTATTATTTTCTACTCTCATCATTACCCTAACGGACGAAATAATTTTAAGTCGCCATAGTTTAGCGATAATCGCCATGAATGCTATAGGATAAATGATAAAAATAATGAATTATTACAAAGGGAACATAAGAGAATCAGGGCGAAAATCGCCCTGATAACAGGATGTTAGTCGCTGCCAAAGAGATCGCGGGTGTAGACTTTGTCTGCCACATCCTTAAGCTCTTCTGCCATACGGTTGGAGATAATGACGTCGGCTTGTTGTTTGAAGGTGGCGAGATCACGTTCCAGGCGAGAGTTGAAGAATGAGTCTTCTTTCATTACCGGTTCGTAAATGATTACTTCAACGCCTTTCGCCTTGATACGCTTCATAATCCCCTGAATGGAAGACGCCCGGAAGTTATCTGACCCGCTCTTCATAATCAGACGATAAATACCCACCACTTGCGGCTTGCGTGACAAAATGGCATCGGCAATAAAGTCTTTACGCGTGCGGTTTGCATCGACAATTGCCGAGATCAGGTTATTCGGCACAGACTGGTAGTTCGCCAGTAACTGCTTGGTATCTTTCGGCAGACAATAACCACCATAACCAAACGACGGATTGTTGTAATGGTTGCCAATTCGCGGATCGAGACAAACGCCTTCGATAATCTGGCGAGTATTCAGACCTAAACTTTCCGCATAGCTATCCAGTTCATTAAAGTATGCTACGCGCATCGCCAGGTAGGTGTTTGCAAAAAGTTTAATCGCTTCTGCTTCAGTGGAGTCGGTAAACAGGGTTGGGATATTTTGCTTAATCGCGCCTTCCTGTAAGAACGCAGCAAAACGTTCTGCGCGTTCTGAACGCTCACCGATGACAATACGTGACGGATGGAGATTATCGTAAAGAGCTTTACCTTCACGGAGAAATTCCGGAGAGAAAATAAGGTTATCGATACCCAGACGTTCTTTAATTGATTTGGTGAAACCTACCGGAATTGTAGATTTAATCACCATGACAGCATTAGGATTAATTTCTGTCACATCGCGGATGACCGCTTCGACGCTTGAGGTATTAAAATAATTTGTTTTCGGGTCATAATCGGTAGGCGTGGCAATAATAACGTAATCGGCATTTTTATACGCGTCATACTTATCTGTCGTAGCGCGGAAATTGAGATCTTTAGTCGCCAGATACTCTTCAATCTCCTTATCAACAATCGGTGACTGCTTCTTGTTAAGCATGTCCACTTTGGCCTGAACGATATCCAGTGCAACCACTTCGTGATTTTGCGCAATCAGAATACCATTTGAAAGACCAACATAACCTGTTCCTGAAATTGTTATTTTCATTAGCTCTGACTTCTTCCGGTTAAACATTTAGAGTGGTCATTAATCCACCACCACAACTTCATCTACTTCGGGATTTTTAACTCTGATGCAGATGAACTGTCAAGGCAGCGATCTTGCTGTGCGGCGCTGTATTATATCGCGTTTTTAACTATAAATTATAAAAAAAGGCCATAACCTGCCGCTTTGTATAATAAAAAAGCCCGGAGGTTTTCTCCGGGCCTTGCATTGATTAATTGATTTAAATCAGATTAATCCAGCCATTCGGTATGGAACACACCTTCTTTATCAATGCGCTTATAAGTATGCGCACCGAAATAGTCACGCTGTGCCTGGATCAGGTTTGCAGGCAGAACAGCGGCACGGTAGCTGTCATAATAGGCAACCGCAGCAGCGAAGGTAGGAACCGGGATACCGTTCTGTACTGCATAAGCGACGACATCGCGCAGCGCCTGCTGGTAGTCATCGGCGATTTGCTTGAAGTATGGAGCCAACAGCAGGTTAGCGATCTGCGGATTTTCGGCATAAGCATCGGTAATTTTCTGCAGGAACTGCGCACGGATGATGCAGCCAGCACGGAAAATCTTCGCGATTTCGCCGTAATTAAGATCCCAGTTGTATTCTTCAGACGCCGCACGCAGCTGAGAGAAGCCCTGAGCGTAAGAAACGATTTTGCCCAGATACAGCGCACGGCGAACTTTTTCGATGAACTCAGCTTTGTCGCCTGCTGGCTGCGCTTGCGGACCAGAAAGAACTTTAGATGCGGCAACGCGCTGATCTTTCAGAGACGAGATATAACGTGCAAACACAGACTCGGTAATAAGCGACAGTGGTTCACCGAGATCCAGCGCGCTCTGGCTGGTCCATTTACCCGTACCTTTGTTTGCTGCTTCATCCAGAATCACATCAACCAGGTAGTTACCGTCTTCATCTTTTTTGGTGAAGATATCTTTGGTGATGTCGATAAGGTAGCTGCTCAGTTCACCGTTATTCCACTCGGTAAAGGTCTGCGCCAGTTCTTCGTTGGAGAGGTTCAGACCACCTTTAAGCAGAGAATAGGCTTCAGCAATCAGCTGCATATCGCCGTATTCAATACCGTTGTGAACCATCTTCACATAATGGCCTGCGCCATCGGCACCGATATAGGTAACGCATGGCTCACCGTCTTCAGCCACTGCGGCGATTTTGGTCAGGATCGGCGCAACCAGTTCATAGGCTTCTTTCTGCCCACCAGGCATAATGGAAGGACCTTTCAACGCGCCTTCTTCGCCTCCGGAAACACCGGTACCAATGAAGTTAAAGCCTTCTGCAGAAAGCTCACGGTTACGACGAATGGTGTCCTGGAAGAAGGTGTTACCACCATCAATGATGATGTCACCTTTATCGAGGTATGGCTTGAGGGAATCAATAGCAGCATCCGTGCCTGCACCTGCTTTCACCATTAACAGGATGCGACGAGGCGTTTCCAGAGATTCAACGAACTCTTTCACCGTATAGTAAGGAACCAGTTTCTTGCCTGGATTTTCAGCAATCACTTCTTCCGTCTTCTCACGGGAACGGTTGAAAATAGAGACGGTATAACCACGGCTTTCGATATTGAGCGCAAGGTTGCGTCCCATCACTGCCATACCGACGACGCCGATCTGTTGCTTTGACATTGTTTACTCCTGTCAGGGGTTACCGCGAGTTATTTGCGGCTTGATTGTTTCTGAAAAATGACTCAGTCAAAAGACTAAGAGAAGATAGTTTTCTATGCAATTCGTTCAATAAAATTGTCTAAAATAACTATTACATTAGCACTTAATTATTTTATCTAAATCAGCATAGATTATCTCGTTATTGAAATCATTAACTACTTTTTTTCTCGCCTCAACAGCAATATTTTTCTTACGCGTTCCCAGCGAGTTAATAAACTTGATTTTTTCAACGAGTTCTTCAACATTTTTTTCTTCACAGAGAAATCCTGTTACGCCATCCTCTATCAATTCAGGGATTCCACTATGCCTTGTGGATACAACTATTTTACCACAGGCCATTGCCTCCATTAATACAACTGGTATACCTTCCATATCTCCATTACCGCCAGTTACTGATGGTAGACAAAAAATATCACACTCCTGTAATTTATTTTTGACGTCATTATGCTTCAAGGCACCAACACATTTTACGTTTTTTATATTATTATCATCAATAAATCGCATTATATCAGTAAATAAAGGGCCATCTCCAATAATCTCCAACGAACACTCAGGAAGATATTGCATAGCAGAAACAATATATTTAAATCCTTTTTTTTCAACAAAACGTCCCGTAGACAGTATCCTAGTTGTTTTATATTTTATTTCTAAATTATGCAATGACCTTGAAGTAAAGTTGAAATCATTAATATTTATCCCCATATGTTGCACAATTATTTTTTCTGGTAATGCTCCGAGGGAAAGTAATTTATTTTTCCATAGTTCACTAATTGGCAATAAGAAATCTAAAATCTCAAAACTTCTCTTATATGAGGGAAGCCATTTTTCAAGAATTTTTTTCACACTTACATCATACCCATGATATATAGCTATTGTCTTCACACTTTTAATGTTGAATTTTTTGAGCATTGCTGCATAATATCCACAATCACCGAAATGGGCAATTATGCATTCAGTATCATAGTAATTATAAATCTGCTTTCTTAATAAAGAAAGGCTAACTAGTCCTGACAAATTGAAGCTCAACAATAGGCGAATAAACTCAATAATTATTGGATCAAATTTTAAAATGGCAATTGAGAATGATTTTAAGAGCAAACATAGTTGCTCAAGTCTAGATAATTTCTCAGTTGCACAACACCTATAATTGACACCAACTTCCTCTCCCTTAGCACCTTTATAAACGGCTAGCACCTTAACATCATGACCTAAATTACTTAATCCCTTAATTTGATTGTAAACAAATGTTTCCGAAAGACAAGGGAACTGATTAACAATATATAAAACCTTCATTATCAATTACTTCTCGTGAATATTTTCATTAAATTTTCAGATATAAATCTAACTATAAACTTCGGGTAATCGATAAAAAATCTTTTCCTAACATGTTTATATAAAACAATCCGTTGCAGCCACATAAGATTATATCTCTTAATCCATGGGTAGTAGAAGTCTGCTCTCGAAGCCGTCTGTGTGAAAAAACCACCACATGTAAAAATTAAATGTTCATTAGATTTTATTTTTATATCAAGCGCCAATTCTTCCTGCGCAGGGGTTCCTAAACCACAAATTATAATATCACTTTTTTTAATAACAGAATCTATAACAGAGCTTTTTTCCTCTAATGAGGAAAAATATCCGGAATGAAAATAAGATATATCAATTCCCGGATGTTTTTTTCTAATATTCTTTACAGCTTGCTCTATTTCATAATCCTTAGAACCGATTAATCCTATTTTCATTTTATTTTGTATAGAATAATTAAAAACAGTTTTAGCTATCGAACTATAATCAAAACTATGCCGTTTAATTTTCGTCCCATTAACGAAATTAAATAGCTTCAATAATAGAATGCCATCTATATATATGTAATCGAGTTGTGATATCTTATTATATTCCTTTATTTTATAATATGAGTAAGGATTAACAAATGTAACAACCCCTGTAACTCTTTTATTTTCTAACAACCTATTAATTTCAGGGGTTTTTTTTATGAGATTATCGATCACTTAATTTCCTTCATATAAATAAAAAAACATTCTTCTCTGGAGAGTTTTATGCTACTTTTTTTTAACTCGCCTGTTTTTAACATTAATTGCAGCACTTGACCATCAAGAGAAACACCCCAAATATAGTCAAAATCGCGTGACGTAATATCATCATAAACTTTAGGTATCAATACAACTCCTAAAGGGACACTTATATTCTGATATGAAGATTGAGCCCCCCCTCTTCTAATCTCAATAACTTTTTTTATGTTCTCATAAGCTTTATTAACACTGTCGAAAGAGTCATAGCCAGTTAAGGTAATACTATTAGCTATTGGAGCCCATGAAGACAATGTAATGTCGAATAAATAATCATCCTCAGTATTTATTATATTGATGTTACGAATAGGTGCTGTGCTTATTAGTTTTCCTTGAACAAAATTATCAATATATTCTCGAGAACAATTATGTGGTTCACTGGATTTATTGAAATAAATATTATTTTCTTTTCTACAAAAAAAAAGCGCTAAAATAATTCGTTTAATGATTTTTTTTAGAGCATTTTGCATATAAGCCTTCAACACCACTGATAGCTTCTCCATAAAATTTAATATAATTTAATCTTTTCACATGAATGAAACAAGGTAAAATTATATGATGCGTAAGCACCTTCTTGTTAAACTTAATACTTTCCCACATGTCGTCATCTATAAATATCCACTTTGAATCTCGCTTAAATAAAAAAGGTTCATAGGAGTGATGATGCCCAAATATTTCTACACCAGGAAAACAAATTACGTCATAGCCACTGTTTAATGCATTAACAATCGAATATTTCCCAGCTTTTGTGTAAATATAATTAGCATCACACTTTAAAATATAATCGGTTGTTGATTTTGAAAAAGAAAAATTGTAATAATCTGCAAGACTACCATCTTTATTTTTTTTCAAACATTCCTGATATCCCACCCCCGCTCTACACAATTCATTCTCATATTGAAAGATCTTTATTTTTTCTCCATATTCACTCTTTAATTTTAATATAATTTTTTTTGTATTATCAGAAGATGCATTATCTACAATAACTACTTCATCCAAAATATCAATAATGGATCTTATAGCCAATTCAATTGTCGATTCGGCATTTTTAATCCGATAAACTGCACCTAGTGAATATTTTTTGACTGGAATAGAGTTAGTTATACTAAGGTTTATTGTTGAAAGACTAAGTTTGGTCAATCGAAAAAAATTCATTATTTTTTTAAACATAATCTCATAATCCTATATCCAGTTAAAAATACGCTATGGCAGCTTCGAGAGAATTTAAGAGACCATAACATAAAGCAAATATACTTGTATTTTCCAAATTTTTCTTTTACATAAGGGGAAATTTGAGCACACTGATTAAACCTTAATTTAGGCAAGCAAAGTTTATTGTCTATTACTATTTTTTTTTCAAGGGCATGCCTAATTAAAAAACCTTTCCTAGATCTTGGGGAGTTACTGATTCTAGCGGTATAGTCAGAACAATGAACAAATAGTTGCTCAGCCAAATGGCCAACATTTTCTGTAACAGTCAACATCTTTAGCATCAAAGTATGATCTTGAAAACGGGGAGTATCCAAAAAGCCGTTAACCTCAAGTAATACTTCCTTTTTTACCATAATCATAGGAGTAAATGCCACACCTGCTATTAAAAAATCCTTTAAATTGAAGCCATTTGCTTCAGAGTATTTTTTTCTATGCTTAAATTTTTTACTTAAGGGATTTGCTATTTCCATATCACATAGAGAAATATCATAGCTATTTTCAATCATGAACTTCAATTGCTTTTGTATTTTTTCAGGATAATAATAATCATCATCATCTAAAAAGGTAATATAATCCCCAGATGCTCGTTCAATTCCTTTATTTCTTGCCATCCCCCCACCTGAGTTTTTTTCTAACTTAATATAGATAATATGGGGATAATGTCTAACCAACGTTGATGTTTCATGTCCTTTTTTACTATTAATACCATTATCATCGATAACTATAATTTCTATATTTTTATATGTCTGCTCGATGACACTGTCAATCGCACGTTTTAAATTATCAGGCCTTCCGTAAGTCGGAATAATAACACTAACTTTAAAATTCATTTTTTTTATCCATATATTTTCTAGCAAAAACCAGTAATAAAAGAAACACATAAAAAGATGGATATTTCACAATAGAACTAGAAATTATAGACATAATAGAACAGAAAGAAACAATCATAAAGTTAAACACTCTTCTTCCATTAATGTAAATACTTTTTAATTCGATATATCTTCTAAGGATGAATATCAAGATGAATACATATACAAAACTCCCAAACAAAGTAAGTAATTCTAAATGCATATTATGGAAATCAGCAATTCTTAGAGAATATTCTCTTAAGAAAACACTCTCATAATAACTAAAACTACCAAAACCAAAAAATATCATATCAATATTATTAGCCAGAAAAGAAAACACTGATGTATAAATTTCAAAACGTTCATTTGAACTGTTATCTCCTCCTGTTCCTGATAAGAAATCAATTAATCCTGAAAATCTATATAATACCTTCTCAGCCAGACCAGTAGAGGAAAGATAATTCCAACTCAGCAATAGTATAATTAAAAATAAAAATGCAAGTGAAATATATGCTATAAATATACTTTTACCTTTAGGTTCATTATATATATTCCATAGGAAATAAATGCACATTGTTATAATCGCTGCTTTTGAGGTAATGATTAAAGCTAAAAGAAAAGCTGATATGAAAATTGCTTTCGACAATATATTGTTTTTTATAGTTTGGCATACAAAGGGAATGAAAAGAATGATAAAATATAACATATCATTTTCATTATAATAAAAAGCAGTCGGCACACGATTATCTGAGAGGTAGAACATATTTGTAGGATCCTCAAACCGAGAAGACCCTGTATTAACATGTAAAATGTACTCTATAAGCGCCAATACAATTGTAAAGATCACCGCTGATAGGATACCATATTTTAAAGCAACAGGGTTGGGACGAACTAAAAATGTTATATAAATCACCATTGCCAACGAAATAGTTATTATATAATCCAAATCGGACTGCGATAAATTATCAAAAAGAGCTAGATTTGCAAGTATACGTATAAGTAATATAAACAAAAATAGTATAAGAATGCAGAGTTTAATCCTTACTTTTTTTATACTTATAACATCATGAGATACACTACTAAGGATTAATGATATTACAGATGCACTTACAACAATTATGCTGGTTAGCGGTATTTTAGTCAGAAACGCAAAAATCATGATAGATTGCATAATATATATCATAAATTAACGCATCCTTGTTATTTTATTTGATAACGCAGAAGGAAGATCATTAATCAACATCTTTCTAAAAAAAACAATAAATAACAATAAATATATAATACTTCCACTACAAACACCTGAAATAAGTAAGGTGATGTCATTATAATTATAATGTTTCAATACACATTTAATAACCGCTACCACAAATAACATAACTATTGTACAAAATATGGTTGGCAGTAATTTTATTAAAAGTTGCATCAAATTTCCCGATAATAGTTTTAAAGTAAAATACATTGCAACAAAAAAATTTATTAAATTTGAAATAAAATATAGTTTTGCTAATACGATTACATTATATTGAGCACCGACTATAAAAGCAAATATTTGTAAAAATGAACTAAACACACCTAATTTAAATAATAAACCAACTTTCCCATATGCCATATATATTGTGCCGGTAGTGCTGACCAATGATTGAATAAAACCGGTTGGTGCAAGCCAAAAGAGAATTGAAGATACTAATATCCATTTCTCTCCAAAAACAACACTTACAAATGAATCACTTAGGAGCCAAAGACCTGCCATCAATGGCAAAGTAAATATAGAGATAAAAGATAAAGTGCGCAGATACAAATCGGTCACATTACCTTCATTATTATTTTTCATTCTACTTATGACTGGATATAATGAGCGTGATGCTACAGATGTGAGACTTTGTAGTGGGAAAAGCATTATTCTATAGGCTAATGAATATGCCCCTAATATAGAGGTTGAAAAATAATGACCTATTATCATATTGTCACTATTGCGCGAAAAATAATTAACTAAATTAAAGAGGGTCAAATTTCCACTAAAATTTAAAACATCGTTTATATCTTTTTTATCAAAACTAAAAGAAGGAGTCCAATTTGACACAAACCAAAAACCTACACTTGATATCAATGTTTGAATTACCGTCATAATAACTAAACTATAAACTCCGCCTCCCAATAACGCTGTAGCAATACCAATACCTAAAGCGAAAATAGCGGAAATCATTTCAACAAAACAAACTTGAGAAAATTTATTATTTCTTTCTAAATAAGATTGGTGTATTATTCCTAAACTTGCTAACGGAAAAGAAATCGATAACAAGATCAACACATATGTTAATTGGCTCTCATGAAAGAAAACAGCAACGAGTGGTGAGATAATCATAATAATGATCATAATCCCACCGCCAACTATCATATTCATCCAAAAAAGGGAAGAAAGAAAACCATCATCAATCTTTTTCTTTTGTATAATTGCAGAACCAGTACCAAGATCACGGAATATAATAGCAAAATTTGATATTACAGCAGCCATTGCCATAATCCCATATTCTCCAGGCTGTAATATTCTGCTAAAACCCACGAGAGCTACAACTTGGACAAAAATTTTTGTAATCTGTGATAACCCAACCCATTTTGCATTATTAAACGCAGACAATTTTTTCATTCCCCTAATTTTTAATAACCACGCTACCGCCCCAAGCTCAACAGCTACCTGATTGCTGATAAAGTAAATTATAAAATTTTAATATTTATAATTTAGCTACTCACATAGTGAGTAATTAGAACAATCAAATTATAAAAGCTTAACGTTATTTTATAGGCATTAATTATTCATCCTAATCATAAGAATAGATTAATCATGAGTTAAATCCTATAAACGTTAAGTGATACTTTCACATTACAGAATCGCTAACCTTGCTTCGAGTTCAATGAGATAACAATTTTTCAATCCCTCTACGGAACTTAGCACCTTCTTTCAGATTGCGTAGCCCATATTGAACAAACGCCTTCATGTAACCTATTTTCTTACCGCAATCGTAACTGTCACCACTCATCAGCATCGCGTCAACGGATTGCTTCTTCGCTAACTCGGCGATAGCATCCGTTAATTGAATACGATCCCACGCACCTGGTGCAGTTTTTTCCAGTTCAGCCCAGATGTCAGCAGAAAGTATATAACGCCCTACTGCCATCAGGTCGGAATCAAGTGTTTGCGGTTGGCCGGGTTTTTCGATAAACTCGACAATGCGGCTCACCTTACCTTCTACAGTCAGCTGCTCTTTGGTCTTAATAACAGAATATTCAGAGAGATCACCAGACATGCGTTTCGCCAGTATCTGGCTGCGGCCTGTTTCGTTAAAACGAGCGACCATTGCAGCAAGGTTATAACGCAGTGGGTCGGCGGATGCGCCATCAAGAATGATATCAGGCAGAACAACAGCAAATGGGTTATCGCCAACGATCGGACGTGCGCAGAGAATAGAATGCCCCAAGCCCAGCGGCTGTGCCTGACGTACGTTCATAATTGTCACCCCCGGTGGGCAAATGGACTGAACTTCTGCTAGTAGTTGACGCTTGACGCGTTGTTCTAGCAGGGCTTCTAGTTCGTAAGAAGTGTCAAAATGGTTTTCCACGGCATTTTTAGAGGCGTGAGTGACGAGGACGATTTCTTTAATCCCTGCAGCTACAATCTCGTCAACAATGTACTGAATCATTGGCTTGTCGACGATCGGTAGCATCTCTTTGGGAATCGCCTTAGTAGCTGGCAACATATGCATCCCAAGACCCGCTACAGGAATAACTGCTTTTAAATTCGTCATTATTTCATCCACCTATAAAATGATTGCTGGATTATAGCTCGTTCGATTTTTTTCGCCAGCATCAATTACCATGAATTGATTACTGAATTACTTGTGATGTTACGCCGCTTCGTTGTGGATTGCAGTAGCATTGTTCCTAACTATGGCTCCATTTTTCCATGAATGGTCGCAAATCTACTCCCTCCGTTCCGGCAATCTAAAGTTAATCTTTTCCACATTAACAATATGGTGATTAATCCTGTCGATATCGACGGAGCTTTGCCCTTTCTCATTCACCGCATGAACATTTGCAAGAGACAGCAGTGTTTCTTTTTTCGCCATAAACACGCCTCGAACGTCTTTGCGCATGTCGAAGTTCATGCTCAATGCGGGTCCAACTGAGGATTCCTGCATCACCTTGATATTACGCATAAAAAGATGTTGCGGTTTGTTGTGTAACTCCAGCGACGCACGCTTCATCTCAATGTTAGTCAGCGCCACAAAGGAAACAGCATTCCCGGCGGAGATTTGGATGCCGCGTAATTTATAAGCAAGGTGGGTGTTATCCAGTTGAATATTTTTCACTCGGAAATTTTGTGGTATCGAGAGATATTTGCCTTTAATTACCCCATAGCCGATTAACATCCCGGCACTATTAATCATTTCAATATTATCAATCACGAAATTATCACAACCGTAAATAGCGACTGTCGCGTTATCAATGCCTGCTTTCTTACTGAAATCCGGCGTGATATTGCGGGCTTTGATATTACGAATAACAAAATGTTTACCATTTTCAACATGGATTAACTGCCGACAATCCGATCCCGTGATATTCGCCACGACAAAGTTTTTCACTGCCTGATCTTCTGGGTAATTATTATCGTAAGTGCTTCCCGCAAGGCCTATGCCGATGCCCCAGTTGATTTTGCCGTTGGTACAGTTGATGCGCTCGATGACATGGTCAGATATCAAAATATCACTGTCGTTAATCGCCACGTTCCATTCAATAGCGTCCCCCTGTAAGTCGCTGAACTTACAGTTGGTGATGTTGGCACCGATAATCTGGTTATGAAATCCCTGGCGTAAGATGGCATAATTAGCGTGGCTAACGGTCAGGTTATCGATGGTCAGGTTGTGCATGACCCGTTTGTTTTTGCCGCCGATATAAATCTGCGTTACCGGACCAAAGCCGCTCATCGCCAGCCCTTTGATGGTGCAGTCAGAGCCGCGCACATCCAGGGTGATGTTATGCATACTGCCGCCCCCCTCCCCTGTCACCTGGCTGCCATCCTGTAAGACAAATCGCCCTCTGCCGTTGCCGCGCAGGCTTCCAAGGATGTGTAACGTTTTGCCAGAAGGAATGAAGATGCCGGTGTTGATATTGTCACAAACCAATCCGGCAGGCACGACGACCGTTTGCCCTTCGCTGAAGGCTTGTTTAAATGAGGCGATCCAGTCGTGAGGGTTGTAGTCGTTAATGTTAACGCTTTGTCGGGCGGGAAGTGCGCGAGCGAAAGGGGTATGGAGGAAGGCAAGCGCGGAGCTTGCCGTCAGGAAGGTGCGTCGGGAGAGTTTTTTAAATGGCATGCGTTCTCCTCTATAAAGCTTGCAGCAAGCTGGCGAGTTCTCGATTAAGCACCTGCTGGTTAAAATCGTGTTCGACTTTTTCGCGCGCACGTTTGACGACAGGAGCCAGTTCGTCGCTGTCCAGTTGGCTAAACGCCGCCAGTCGTTGCGCCAGTGCGCGAGCATCGTTCTCAGGCACCAGCCAGCCGGATTTGTCAGCCTCCACCAGTTCAGGAATTCCGCTATGCAGAGTAGAAACAACCGGAATGCCGACTGCCATCGCTTCCATCAGCGCCACCGGAATACCTTCCATATCGCCATCCGCGCCCGTTACCGAAGGCAGCAGGAAAACATCCGCGTCGTCTAGCATCGCTTTCACTTCGTGGCTCGGTTTAAAGCCCGGCATCTCTACAACATCTTCCAGTTGATATTGTTCGATGAGGATGCGCAGGCGTCGTTCCCACGGGCCAATGCCGAGGATGCGATAGCGAAATGCCACGCCCTGCTCTTTCAACTGACGGCAGGCTTCAATCGCCACATGCAGGCCTTTTTTCTCGGTTAAGCGTGCGACGGAAATGATTTCCAGCGGCGTTGCGGGTGCTTTCACCGGACGCGGACTAAAGCGCGTCATGTCCACGCCCATGCGCGATACGGCGATTTTTTCCCTCGGGCATCCCATTTTTTGCAGCCTTCCGGCCCACAGATCGCTTATCGGTAGCATCAGGTCGCCACGGCGGAACAGTTGCTGATATTCGGGAGTGTAGTGGTTGAGCACTTCCCGACTGGAGATATCAATACCGTGGAAGATAGTGGCAATTTTGCCGCGAATGACACCCAGTTCGCGTAGTTTTGCTGCGGTTACCCCCGCAGGGCCAAAATGAGCGATAAAGACATCGGCATGAAATGGTGTTGCGACCTGACCGCAAATGGCAGACAAAATCAGGTTCCGCGACTCAGCACCATAGCGTTTGAGGTTGAGCGCCTGCCAGGTATTTTTACGATGAATGCCGCGTAAGGTCTGGCTGGCGCGGTGGCGCAGTTTCGCCACTTTGCCCGTAGGTTCGTCCTGTAACCAGCGGGTTCTGGCAGCAAGGTTGTATTTCGTCCATGCCGCGTGGGTGTTTTGTGTGTCGCCTTTTTGCAGCGCGATAATCTCCACCTCAAATCCCATATCAATAAATGCAGTGATTTGGTTAAGAACGAAGGTTTCCGACGACAGCGGAAATTTCAGTAAAAAGAAGCCGACCTTCATTTCACCTCCCCGATGCGTTCAAGCACAGATTGCACCATCTGCATTCCCGTCTGACGTTCGCGACTGACAGCTTCGTTAAGTCGTGCGTTCAGCGCCGGAAGCTGGCCTAAGGTATCCGCAACCATCGCTTGCAGGCTGCCGTCTAATAAATGACGGATATCAATTGCCATCTCTGGTAGCCCCAGTTGTTGCATGATCCCGGCGGATTTGTGTTCGTAGTTGATGGCAATCGCCGGAGTGGAGAAATTCATCGAGATAATGGCTGAGTGCAGGCGCGTGCCGACGGTGAGTTCACAGGCCCCCAGAATTTTGCCCATTTCCAGATCGTTGAGTTCATCCATCACTACGTGGTAACGGGCAGGATCGCTGATGTGCTGGCGCAGGTTGAGCGCCACCATGCGGTCGTCTTTGTTATAGCTGTCGATACCCGTACAGGTGGAGAGCGCAATCACCTGATACCCTTCATCGAGAATGCGATTGACCACCCCGGCAAAGGCTTTTTCATACGCTTGTTGAGTGGTGCCGAGACGTTTGTCGAACGGTGCCAGTTCGCGCAGGGTAATTGCCACCGCTTTCTGTTGTGCGGCAACATCCAGCCAGTGTTGAACAGCATAGCTGGCGGTGAAGTCTTCTGTGTGATGATCGACCAGCCACGCGGTATCGACGCCATGTTCAACTTTTGCGGTAGTGATATTGCTGCGTTTCATCAAATCAAGGCTGACCGATTCGCGCAGGATCAGCGCGTCGCAGCGACCGAATACGTATTTCGCCAGTTGGTTAAATTGCTCATCCTGGAACGGGCCAACACTGTGACCAATCATAAACAGCGGCTTTTTCGCCATGAAAGTGCAAAGCGCATGTTCAAACTGCGGCACGCCATAGAGATCGACAAAAAACGATCCGCCGACCTGAATAATGGCGTCGTAACCTGACAGCAGGCGCACGAAGTCAGTGAATCCCTGGGCGATGGCGATATTACACAGCTTGCCAGTGTCGGTGACGCGTGAGAGCAATACCTGATGCTGGTAGCGACGACGGAGGACTTTTTTAACGCGCCCGACAACGCCCGCCGCGCTGTTGTGTTGTTTCATTTGCAGGAACAGCGGATCGCCCATTACCGGGCGGTTGAGCAGCCAGGAAGAACTGACCGGATAGCGGCTCATCACGTCCACTTCGGCATGTGGATTGAGGATATTGATGGCATCAAGTAAGCCACGCAGGATGGCGCTGTCGCCACGATTGCCGCAAGTGTGGTTGCCCATAATAAGTAATTTCATTTTTTCCTCATAAATTTGATGCCAGGTGAGGCTGTGTTTGTTGTGTTCGTTGCCGTTTTTTGCCTGATGCGACGCTGGCGCGTCTTATCAGGCCTACAAGACCCGAGCACAGAACCGTAGGCCGGATAAGGCGTTTACGCCGCATCCGGCATTCAGTGCCTGATGCGACACTGACGCGTCTTATCAGGCCTACAAGATCCGAGCCCAAAACCGTAGGCCGGATGAGGCGTTCACGCCGCATCCGGCAATCGTTGCCGGAACCGAAAACAACAACTCACCCCGCCCGTAAAAGCATTTTCATTTTTTCGCTGCGACAAAACTGACGCTTCACTTCCACCACCAGCGGATGGCGCGACAGCACAATCATCACCACAAACGCCAGCACGCCCGCAGCTATTTGCACCGCCAGCAGAATCCCCAGCGCCAGTTGCCCTTTCAGCACAATGCCCAGCACATAACTGACCACCAGCGTCGGCAGCGAGAGATAAAACGGCAGCCACAAACTCAGGATGTACTGGCGATAACTGGAACCAAGAACCGGTTTAATCATCACGAAGTAACTCAGAATGGTGTTGATAATCTGCACCAGCAGGAAACCGAGCGTGACGCCGATTGCGCCCGCCATCTGCCCACCAATAACAATCGCCGGAATAAACAGAAATGTTTTGAATACGTTGAATTTAAAGCTGATATCGACCCGCGCTTTCGCCATCAGCAGCGAACCAATCGGGTTACCCACCGAACGCAGCAGACCCACCACACACAGCAATTGCAGCACCGGAATAATGCTGTTCCACTTCTCACCAAAGACCAGCGGTACAAAGTTATTCGACACCACCATCAGCCCCAGCAGAGCCGGAAAGTTGATAATCCCCACTACCGACAGCAGCTTGTAGAAGTTAACGCGCAGCTTTTCGGTATCGTCCTGAATTTTGGCGAATGCCGGAAACAACACGCGGGTGATGATTGGGTTCAGCTTCATCGGTGGCACAACGGCCACGTTGTACGCCAGGTTGTATCCCCCTGCCACGCCCGCGCCGAGAATACGCGCCAGCACCAGCGTTGAAAGGTTGGTATTGAGATAGTTGATGATGCTGTCCGCCGTCAGCCAGGCACCAAAGCGTAAGTTCGGTGCAACAGACGCCAGCGAGAAATGCAGACCGGGGCGATAAATTTTGCGGCCAAAGTAGCCAAACAGCAGCGTTCTCACCGCACTATTGACCAGATAACCGAGGATCGCGGTCATCGCCAGCGGCCAGAAATGGGCGCTAACCACCGTAAAAGTGAAGCCCGCCAGTACCGCGCTGGTTTCGATCATGCCGATTTTGTTGAACTCCAGCTCCTTCTGCATCAACGCGCGGAACTGTTGCCCGTGGGGGATCACCACAAACGCCAGCGACAATGTTTTAATCAACGGTGCCAGGTCCGGGTTATTCAGCACGTCGCCAATGGCATCACTCAACAAAAACACCGCCACGCACACCACAAGCCCCAGCCCGACGTTCAGCCAGTACAGCGTGGTGAGTTCAAGGTGGCTGATTTCTTTTCGCTGAATAATCGAGTTAGCGATACCGAAGTCAGAAAGCGTATCTGCCAGCGCGATGATCACCAGCGACACGGTAAGCAAACCGAACTGGTGGTTGTCGATAATCCGCGCCAGCACGGTCATCTGCACCAGCCCGAGGCCGATGATGATCACCGTGGCAATCGCCGACCACTTCGCGCCGCTGATGGTTTTTTCACGTAAGCTCATATCAATATGCCGCTTTGTTAACGAAGCCTTTGAATACCGTCAGGAAAACGATTTTGATATCGAACCAGACGCTCCATTCGCGGATGTACTCAAGGTCGAACTCGACGCGTTTTTCCATTTTCTCCAGCGTGTCGGTTTCGCCGCGCCAGCCGTTAATCTGCGCCCAGCCGGTAATGCCCGGTTTCACTTTGTGGCGCAGCATGTAGCCTTCAATGAGCTGGCGATACTGTTCGTTATGCGCCACCGCGTGTGGACGTGGCCCGACAATCGACATCCCCCCGGTCAGCACATTGATAAACTGCGGCAATTCGTCCAGCGAGGTGCGGCGCAGAAAGTTCCCCACTTTGGTGACGCGCGGATCGTTCTGCGTCGCCTGAGTCACGACTTTGTCGTTCTCCATCACTTTCATCGAACGGAACTTCCACACTTTGATCGGCTTGCCATCCATGCCATAGCGAGTCTGGCGGAAAATAACCGGTCCTGGTGAACTGAGTTTTACCGCCAGCGCAATACAGCACAGCACCGGGGAGATCAGCAGCAGAATAAGCGTCGCCAGCACAATATCTTCCGCACGTTTTAGCAGGCGGTTAACCCCGGAAAGCGGCGTATCGTACAGCGGCACCACCGGAACGCCGTTCATCTCTTCGAGACGTGAATGGAGAATGTTGAAGGTAAAGACGTCGGGGATCAGCAGCACCGAACAGGTGGTGTCCGCCAGTTGATGGACCAGTTTTTTCACTCGTGCGCTGTCGCACATTTGCATCGCGATATAGACGTTATGAATCTTGCCCGCTTTCGCATCCTCGACCAGCTGTTGCAGATTGCCCGCCCAGTCGTTAGAAACGCCACCCGGTTTCGGGTCGTGGTAAACGCCCACCACTTCAAACCCTAACCACGGCTGATTACGGAAGCTCTCCATCAGCATTTGTCCGGCGGCTAAATCTCCCGCTACGGCGACCATACGCTTGTTATAGCCATGATTACGCAGCCAGCCCGCCCCAATGCGAATACATGAACGGCAAACCACCAGTCCGATACTGGTCAGCCCATACCACGCCAGCCAGATTTTCAGTTGCGTGTCGAAATCATTATTGAACGCCACCAGTCCGGCGCTGAAAATCACGCTTAAGGTCCAGTTTTGTAGCAACAGGGCAAATTCTGTCGCTGCCCGAACACCGCGCCATGAGCGATAAAAATCGGTGATGCCGCCCAGCATCTGGAACACCACCAGCGTAATCAGCGCCACCAACAGGTGCATGTAGAGGAATGACAGTCCGCTCACTTCGCAAACCAGCCATAGCCCGGCAAACATGATGGTGATATCTGAAAAGCGTTGCACCATAGAGATTAACGATGCATTGGTTTTCGCTCGCTCGCGCTTTTTTAGATTTGTCATCGTTGTTCCTGTTATTAGCCCCTTACCCGCAGTGGGGTAAGGGAAGATCCGACATTACTCGTTCAGCAACGTCAGCAGAGTTCGCGTTCGCGCTTCCATCAGCGGCACATCACCGCGCGATTCCACATTCAACCGCACCACCGGTTCGGTGTTGGAGGAGCGCAGGTTAAAGCGCCAGTCGGCAAAGGTCATGCTGATGCCATCGGTGCGATCCACCGCCAGCGCCTCACGGCTAAAATGCTGTTCCACGCGGTTAATCGCCTCAACGGGTTGCGCCAGTTTGCTGTTGATCTCACCGCTTGCCGGAAACGCCGCCATCCGGTCGCGCACCAGTTCGCCCAGCGTTTTTCCTTTCAGGCACACCAGTTCGGCGACCAGCAGCCACGGGATCATGCCGCTGTCGCAGTAAGAGAAATCACGGAAGTAATGGTGGGCGCTCATTTCGCCACCGTAGATGGCGTCTTCCTTGCGCATCCGTTCTTTAATAAAGGCGTGTCCGGTTTTCGACATTACCGGTGTGCCGCCCGCGGCGGTCACCACATCAACAGTGTTCCAGGAGAGACGTGGGTCGTGGATGATCTTCGCGCCGGGATTTTTTTCGAGGAATGCTTCTGCCAACAGGCCGACAATGTAGTAGCCCTCAATAAACTGCCCTTTTTCGTCAAACAGGAAGCAGCGATCAAAATCACCGTCAAAGGCAATGCCCATATCCGCGCCGTGTTTGATGACCGCATTGCGGGTGTCGTCGCGGCATTCTGGCAGTAGCGGGTTAGGAATACCGTTGGGGAAATTGCCGTCCGGCGTGTTGTGCACTTTGATGAATTCCACGGGCGCGCCGAGGGCTTTAAAGCGGGCTTCGATGGCGTCCACCACCGGACCCGCTGCGCCATTCCCGGAGTTAATCACCAGCTTGAGCGGCGTGAGGTTTTTGACGTTGATATAACCGAACAGGTGATCAACGTAAGCGTCACGCAGATTGATTTTCTGATAGTGACCGCGTTTGGTTTCATCAACGGGAGGGAAGTCGTTGGCTTCTGCCAGGCGCTGGACGTCGCGCAGTCCGGTATCACCGCTGATCGGGCGAGCCCCTTCGCGCACCAGCTTCATGCCATTGTAATCCATCGGATTATGGCTGGCGGTAACTTCGATGCCGCCATCCACGCCGAGATGGAACGTGGCGAAATAGATCTCTTCGGTGCCGGACATGCCAATATCCAGCACATCGACGCCCGCATCCTGTAAACCTTTCGCCAGCGCCAGTTTTAAGGTTTCGCTGGTGAGGCGGACATCACCGCCTAACACAATGGCTTTCGGTTTGAGAAATTCGCCATAGGCGCGACCAATGCGCCAGGCAATATCTTCATTCAGTTCTTCGCCTAATTTTCCGCGAATATCATAGGCTTTAAAGCAGGTTAATGTTTTCATATCGTTACCCTTTTTCAGGCAATAGTTGGCCCTGACCGAAACGGCCAATTTTGTTTTTGTCGTTATTTACATCGCGGTTTCGCATTCATTGCCTGATGCGACGCTGCCGCGTCTTATCAGGCCTACAAAACCGAACCGTAGGTCGGATAAGGCGTTCACGCCGCATCCGACAAACAGCGCCTGATGCGACGCTGACGCGTCTTATCAGGCCTACAAATCCGAACCGTAGGTCGGATAAGGCGTTCACGCCGCATCCGACAAACAGCGCCTGATGCGACGTTTACACCCGTCCGTAGCGATCCGCGAAACGCACCACATCATCCTCTTCGAGATAAGAGCCCGACCGCACTTCAATTAAATCGAGCGGAATTTTCCCCGGGTTTTCCAGGCAGTGCGTCGCCCCCAGCGGAATATAAATGGACTCGTTTTCACCAAGCAGTTTGATATCACCGTCAATAGTGACTTTTGCCGTTCCCGCAACCACTACCCAGTGTTCCGCGCGGTGATGGTGCATCTGTACTGACAAGCCTTCGCCCGGTTTCACGGTGATGCGTTTCACCTGGTAGCGGTCGCCCGCGTCGATAGAGTCATATTTGCCCCACGGACGATACACTTCGCGATGCACCCGATGCTCATGGCGACCATCGGCTTTGATCTGCTCGACCACTTTTTTCACATCCTGCACCGCATTACGGTCGGCAATCAGCACCGCATCTTTGGTCTGCACTACCACCAAATCTTTCACCCCGACGGTGGTGACCAGGCCAGATTCGGCGTACACATAGCTGTTTTCAGTTTTGTGATTAATCACATCGCCGTGGCAAACGTTGCCCTCGGCGGTGTGGGCGCTTATCTCCCATAATGAAGACCAGGAACCGACATCGCTCCAGCCCGCATCCATCGGCACCACAACGGCATCTGCCGTACGTTCCATGACCGCGTAATCCACCGACTCTTCCGGGCAGGCCAGAAACGCTTCTTCATCCACGCGAATAAAATCGAGATCCGGATCGACGGCGCTCATCGCTTTTTCACAGGCATCGAGAATATCCGGGCGATATTTTTTCAGTTCTTCGAGATAGCGTCCGGCACGGAACAGGAACATACCGCTGTTCCAGTAATATTCGCCGCTTGCTACATAGGCCTGGGCGGTTTCCAGATTCGGTTTTTCGACAAACTGCGCCACTTCAAAGGCCACCGTATCCTGCTCACCCGCAGACACTTCACCGCGACGAATATAGCCATAACCGGTTTCTGGTAGATCCGGCACAATGCCGAAGGTCACCAGCTTGCCCGCTTCGGCATATGGCATGGCATTACGCACGGCGGCACGGAACGCGTCTTCATCGGCAATCACATGATCCGCCGCCAATACCAGCATTAACGGGTCGCTCTCCGGGCTATGACGTTTTGCCGCCAGCGCCGCCAGCGCAATGGCAGGTGCCGTGTTTCGCCCTGCCGGTTCGAGAATAATGTTCTCGGTAAGTTTGTTCAGTTGACGCAGCTGTTCCGCGACAATAAAGCGGTGCTGCTCATTGCAAATCACCACCGGGCTTTCGCACTCCACGCCGTTCAGGCGGCAGATGGTGGTTTGCAGCATGGTGAGATCGCCTTTCAGGCATAAAAACTGCTTGGGATAAAGTACGCGGGAAAGCGGCCATAAGCGGCTACCGGAGCCACCTGCCATCACAACTGGATAGAGTTTCGACTGCGCCATAATTATCCCCGAATATCATTTATAAATTGACGTAACACGTTCTCTTTATCGAGCGTGCGTTCGGCATATTCACGTGCCACCGTGTTGTGTTTGGGCAGCAGGAGCGCCTGACGAATCCCCGCCACCAGCGCCTCGACCGATTCCGGTTCAACGCAAACCGCAATGCCCGGAAAGGTTTCGCAAAGCTGCCCCAGTTCTGTGTAGGCTTCAGCAGTAATCACCGCGTTACCGCCTACTGCCAGAATATTGGTCAGTTTCGACGGCAATACGGCATCTGCCGCGCCGCGTTTTTGCACCACCAGATGGCAATCGCCCATCTTCAGCAGTGCGGGTAAAGCGTCATACGATTGCAGCGGGAAAAATTGCATGTTGCGCAGTCCACGCTGCTGCGCCATTTTTTCCAGCCGCGCTTTGCCGCCGCCCTGCCCGACAATGGCAAAAATCAGCGGTTCATCGCGCAGGCGATCGGCAGCTTCAATAACGTTTTCCAGCCCCTGCTTTTCACCAATATTGCCGGAGTAAAGAATGATTTTTTTGTTATCCGGCAGGCCAAGCTGGTTACGAAGGGCATCAACATCGGCGTCTGCAACATGCTGAAAACGGGCAATCTCCGACCAGTTGGGGAAGAAGATAACGTTTTCTGCCGCCACGCCTTTTTCGATGGCTTTATTCATCATCGAACGCGAAATCGTGGAGACGTTATCGACGTTATGCAGCCCGCTACGTTCGAACGCTGTTGCCAGCTGTGCCACTTTGCCGCCTTTGCCTTTTCCGGCAAGGCCCAGCCCCAGCATGGCGTCCACTTCGTAATCCTGAATATGCAGCACGGTACGCGCACCAGAGAGTTTCGCCAGCAGGCGCATTCCCGGCGTGCAAAACAGCGTTGGCACCACGCCAATAATGCGATCCGGCTTCCAGCGACGTTGCGCCATCAGGGGAAAGAAACTGCTGACGGCAAAACTGCCGAGATGCAACAAGCGTTTCAGAGTGCTCGGCTGTTTTGGCACGTAAAGCGGGCAGCGCCACACCGTGGCGGCCCCCTCTTCTCGTTTGTAGCGCCACGCGGAATAGTTCTCGCCCACCTGCCACTGCGGGTAGTAAGGCGGTGCGGTAATGACCCGCACCTCATGACCTTGCGCCGCCAGCCATTCCACCATCTCGCCGGTGTATTTGCCGATGCCGGTTAACTCCGGCGAGTAGTTAATGCCGTAGACCAGTATTTTCATAATCCGGGTACTCCGGCACGCTTCTCAGCGAGAAAATAGGCGCGGCTGTTAGCGTGAACATTGTCACTGGCGAGCAGCGCGTCCGGCGTCAGCCAGCGGTAATCGTCATGCTGCTCATCCGGCAGTAACAGCTCCTCTTCCGCTACTCTGAAGCGAAAACCGAGCACCACATAGTGAGTGGTGAAATCCGTGCCGGAGAAGTTATCGTCATAAAAGTGCTGCCAGACACCGTAAAACTGGCCTGCTGTTATCGGCAGACGCAGCCCCAGTTCCGCCATCGTCAGCCGCTCAAATGCGGCCTCCAGCGGTTCATCTTTCTGCACGCGCCCTCCCGGCACAAACCAGTGACCCTGCGCCGGGCGGTTGGTTCTTTTGCCAAGCAGAAACTCGCCGCGACTGTTCTCGACAATAAAGTCGAGAGAGACAAGCGGAGTGGAGCGCACTACCGTGGCAAAGTCTTCCTGACGTAAAAACATCATTACCCCCGAAAGCGGTCTTGATTCTCAAGGAACCACTGGTAAGTGCTGGCAAGCCCCGCTTCCAGTGAGATTTCGTGATACCAGCCAAGCTGATGCAGGCGCGTCACATCCAGCAGTTTGCGCGGCGTACCATCCGGTTTACTGGCATCAAAAACCACCCGGCCTTTGTAACCCACCACTTTGGCGATGGTTTGTGCCAGTTCGCGGATGGTGCAGTCAACACCAGTGCCGACGTTAATGTGCGACAGCATCGGCTGGGTGTTCTCCAGCCAGACTTCATGCGCCAGCTCCATGACATGAATGCTCGCCGCCGCCATATCATCGACGTGCAGGAATTCACGCATCGGTGTACCGCTACCCCACACCACCACGTCCGGTGCATTCTGTGCCGTCGCCTCGTGGAAGCGACGCAGCAATGCAGGGATCACATGCGAATTACTCGGGTGGAAGTTGTCATGCGGGCCATACAGGTTGGTCGGCATGACTGAGCGGTAATCGCGTCCATACTGGCGATTGTATGATTCGCACAGTTTGATCCCGGCGATTTTGGCAATAGCATAAGGCTCGTTAGTCGGCTCCAGCGTGCCCTGCAACAACTCGCTTTCTGCCATCGGCTGTTTTGCCAGTTTCGGGTAGATACAGGACGATCCAAGAAACAGCAGTTTGTTCACGTCGTTCTGATGCGCGGCGTGAATGATGTTGCTCTCAATCATCATGTTCTGGTAGATGAAATCCGCCGGATAGGTGTTGTTGGCAACAATGCCGCCCACTTTCGCCGCCGCCAGATAGACCTGGTCAATGCGTTCGCTGGCAAAGAAATCATGCACCGCGCGGCTGTCCAGCAGGTTCAGCTCGTCGCGGGTGCGTAATACCAGTTCCACATCACCGCGCTGTTCGAGCTGCCGCCTGATGGCAGAACCGACCATCCCACGATGGCCAGCGATAAAAATGCGTTGTTTACTCATGCTTATGACTCCAGCGCGATCGCCACGTCGTAGCCGTGAGATTTCAGCAGAGAGTGTTTTTTCGCCGCTTCGAGGTCATTAGCCACCATTTCAGACACCATCTCTCTGAGGGTGATTTCCGGTTTCCAGCCCAGTTTTTCGTGCGCTTTGGTCGGGTCGCCGAGCAGCGTTTCAACTTCTGCCGGACGGAAGTAACGCGGGTCAACGGCGATAATCACATCGCCCGGTTTAACGCCCGGCGCGTCATGCCCGGTGACGGAAACCACAATGCCCTTCTCTTCAGCGCCCGTGCCTTCAAAGCGCAGTTTGATGCCCAGCTGTGCTGCCGCCATTTCCACGAACTGACGCACGGAGTACTGAACGCCGGTCGCGATAACGAAATCTTCCGGCTGTTCCTGTTGCAGCATCATCCACTGCATTTTTACGTAGTCTTTGGCATGGCCCCAGTCACGCAGGGAATCCATATTGCCGAGGTACAGGCACGACTCCAGCCCCTGGGCGATATTGGCGATTGCGCGGGTGATTTTGCGGGTAACGAAGGTTTCGCCGCGGCGCGGGGATTCATGGTTGAAGAGAATACCGTTACAGGCGTACATGCCGTAGGATTCGCGGTAGTTAACGGTGATCCAGTAGGCGTACAGTTTGGCGACCGCATACGGAGATCGCGGGTAGAACGGCGTGGTTTCTTTCTGCGGAATTTCCTGCACCAGACCATACAGTTCAGAGGTGGAAGCCTGATAGAAACGAGTTTTCTTTTCCAGACCGAGGAAGCGGATCGCCTCGAGCAGGCGCAGCGTACCCATCGCATCGACGTCTGCGGTATATTCCGGTGACTCAAAAGAAACCGCAACGTGGCTCATTGCGCCCAGGTTGTACACTTCATCCGGCTGCACTTCACGCAAAATGCGTGTCAGGTTAGAGGTATCACTCAGGTCGCCATAATGCAGATGGAATTTCGGGTTGCAGGTGTGCGGATCCTGATAAATGTGATCCACGCGCTCGGTGTTGAATGACGATGCGCGACGCTTAATACCATGCACCTCGTAACCTTTTTCCAGCAGAAACTCTGCCAGGTAAGAACCGTCTTGTCCGGTTACACCGGTGATGAGAGCGACTTTTGACATGTCTTATTCCTCTGTATTTTTTGAATTTATTCAGTTTCAACGCGTTCGCGTATCACCACTGCGGGATTCCCCCGGCAAACCACATTTGCCGGAAGCGATTTAAAAACACTGCTTCGTGCACCCACGACGGTGCCGTCGCCAATCGTGACGCCAGGGGCAACAAAGACATCGGTTGCCAGCCAGCATTTATCGCCAATCACAATAGGCGTGGCGTTAATGGTGAAATGTTGACTTGCATGGTCGTGGCTACCGGTGCATAAATAACTTTTTTGCGATATCACCGAATGTGCGCCAATGGTTATTTCACCGAGGGTATATAAATTGACGTCATCGCCGACCCACGCGTAATCACCTAAGGTTAATTTCCACGGATAGGTAATTTTTACTGACGGACGAATAACTACGTTTTTTCCTATTTTTGCCCCGAATAAACGTAATAAAAAAGCCCGCCAGCGATACAATACTTGTGGCGACCAGGCAAATATTGTTGCCTGTACTGCCCACCATAATTGCACTTTAATAGAGTTGCCGCCCCGGAACCCTTTCGGCACCGAGAATCCACTTAAATCTTGCATCGTTTTCCCTTATATTCAGCTTTTGTTATATAAGGCTTTCGTCTTTGAGGTAGTACGTTGGCGTAAATGCCAGGATAATTCAGCCCAAAAGCCAGGCACATGTAATATTTGCCGTTGGACTTTTTTCGCGTCAGCACACAATTCCATATTATTGGTGGTAGATACCCCACCCATGGAAAATTCAGACACCAGGCCATTGAGTTTTTTAAATGCATAACCGGCTTTATACATTTTGGCCGCCAGCGCGTAGTCGGAAGAAACTTTATATTCCAGGTCATAACGCCATTTTTTCAAACCGGATACTGGGAAAAATATCGCCTGATGACTGGCGGGCAGGCTGTGATAAATATACCAACCCGGTTTGGCGCTACGTTTAATTTTATGCCCGTCGCCAAAATCCAGCAGCGCATCGCCGGTGATCATCACGTTATCTTTTTGCATTTTTAACTTACGGACAAAATATGCGGCATCCTGATGAAAAATATCGCCCGAGTTGAGAAACAACGCGAACTTGCCTTGTGCCATCGCAATGCCCTTGTTCATGGCGTCGTAGATACCGTTATCTGGCTCGCTGACAAAGCGTAGGTTATAGATACTATTGAGATTTTCCAGATACTCACGGGTACCGTCGTTGGAACCGCCATCGACAACAATCCATTCGAAGCTGATATCGTCCGCCTGCGCCAGATGCGCCAGCGAGGCATGTGTTTTGACTATCCCTTCGAGGTTACGAAACGCGACAGTGATTATGCTAAGCAACATGTTCTTATTCTTACCTCGTAATATTTAACGCTTTTCGCAAAATAAACGGACAGACGATTAAAAATGCATATTCCGGGCTAAATATCGAACCGGTAAAAAACAGCGATACCGGAGTAAAAAGATATAATTGCACGCGAAAATTGCGGTTATCACCAAAAGCGTTGATCATCATTTTTATCACTTTCCCCATGTACCACAGCGATAAAAACACCGCGAACCAGGAAAAATAAATAATCAGCAGATACAAACCATTGTCTATGGTTTTTCCGACATCCGCACCGTTAAATATTCCGAATGATGCGACATATTCATAAAGTGAGCCAAATCTGACTACACCGTCAATATGGGTCAAAGAATAACCGACCATCACCAGCGGACCGACAATACGATAATACGATGACGATCCTTCCGTACCTAAATCGCCCAGACGGGTGGAAATATAAGGAAACGCGATTACCACACCAACCAGGAATACAGCCAGAGAAATCAATGCTAACGGTAACTTTTTCTTAATCGCCTCTTTATTCAGATATTGAAATGCCCACTCCAGCAAATAAAACAGGATAAAGGTCATAACCCCTGAAAACGATCCGGATAATATTATCCCTGCGAGAATCATAGCATCTGTTTTAGGCGTTTTGATACCAAACTGTTTGATGCTGAGCCAAATTGAGATTAATGCCAGAGCGAAAAATGCCGGTTCGAAATAAAGTGCTGTCGTGCGCTTGCCGCCGAATTTAATGAAATTCAGCACATAGCTGTTGCTGTAAATCAGATATTTCGAAATCGACTCCATAATACTGCTGCCACCGGTGAGGATAATTTGCGCCATCTCCACCGCCGCCAGCGCCACCACCAGCCCGACCACCAGATAAAAGAAACGTAATATCTTGCGATGGTTGTGTGGCGAAATTGTTTTAAAACGAATACTCCACACCATGCCAATAATGATCACAATATAGACAAACAGCATGGTTGAAGTGACGTATTTACTGGCATCCAGCGACTGACCAAACAGATAGTTGAACGCCGTGAGCCCCGCGCCAATCCCCAGGGCAATCATCAATTTTCTAACGCTGATGCGTTCTAAAAACAGCAGTAACAAGACAGGTAAAAAAGTGACGATAGTGATGGGGAAACTTTCGCCAAGCTGGGCGATTTTGACGTTAACCAGCAGGTAGATCAGCGGCAGCAACAGGTAGCTACAGATTCTGATAGAAGTTGACATACTCCTCCAGCATCTGTTGTCCACTGTAGGCCGCGCGGCTGCGTTGGCTGAACTCAGCCAGCGTGGTACCAAATATCGCCTGCGCGATTTCCGGTTTGCTTAACTGCACCAGTTGCAGCACGTCTTCTTCGCTGACGGTTTTACCGCCGGATTTTTGCAACACTTCACGCGCCGCGTCGCTATGGGTGGCAATCACCGGCACGCCAATCGATAGCGCCTCACACAAAATCAGCGGGTAGTTATCGACGCGAGAACTGAATACCAGCGCATCCATCTGATTGAGCGCGCTCATCAACTTGCGCTTGTCAGTTTCAAAGCCGTGATTAACCACGTTGCCAGCGGTGAACGGCGAGAACTTACCAAAGGTATGCAGTTCGATTTTGTCGCCCAGCGCCATCATCTCGCGTACCAGTTGCTGGTTAGTTTTGCCGTCGTAACGCAGATCATGCGCCACCACCGCGATTTTCGGCTTGCCCTGGGTTTCGCGCACCGGAGGCAAGTCCGCCAGAATCGCTTCGGTTGCCATATCAATGCCATTATTGATAATCCTGCAACGCCCTGGCCCGTACAGGCTATTGAAAGCGTCAGCCACATGCTGGCTGGGGGAAATAAACTGACAGCCCAGTGCCAGCATCTCGCGGAATAACTGGCGTTTGCCCGCCACCAGCTGGTGTGCGCGATCAATCTTCACCGGCGGATAATTATTTAAGGTCGGGCATTTCTGGCAGCCCGTTTTCCAGCCTTCACAACCGTCGGTAAAGGCGCAGCGTCCGGTAACGCTCCAGTGGTCGTGCAGCGTCCAGACCAGAGTGGCGTCCGGTTTGTGGTTTTTCACCTTTTCGCAAAAGCGCACCACGCTGTTAAGATTTAGCCAGTAGCTGTGCAGCACATGAAAATGCAGGACCACCGGACCCGGTGTGCGAGTAATGGTGCGATATAACTCATTGAAATTGCCAAACAGATCGCGATTAAACAGACGAAACAGGGCAATATTCGCCATTGCGGTCATCCGCGACGTATGTTTGATGACCTGCGGATAGTTTTGATGGCTGACGCTCTCTTTGCCGCCTTTGCCGTAGCCGTAGACAAAATGTGACGCCAGCCCCTGTTGCAGCGCACGCTGGTGGAGATCTAACGCCACACCGGCTGCCCCGCCTTCCGCCAGTCGCACATTAAATTGCAGAATATTCATTTAATTACCTTCACTCGCGCTTTTTCTCCCACCACCAGCGCGTTGTCCGGGACAGAGTCGAGCACCACGCTGCCCGCGCCCACGGTGACGTTGTTACCAAGCGTGATATCACCAAGAATAATGACGTTGGCACCGAGTTCGACGCCGTTGCCAATGTGTGGACATGCCATGTTATCGGCACCACGATTGCCGATAGTGACGCCGTGGCGAATGGTGAAATCATCCCCCGCCACCACGTTTTTATTGATCACTACGGCGTAACCGTGATGGATAGTAAAGCGGCGGCCAATGGTTGCGGCTGCCTGGATTTCATAACCGAAAAAGCATTCGGTGATAATGCGATACAGCACCAGCAGCGGGGCCGCCCACAGATTGTTGAGGACGTTCTTTTTGCGCCACACCGAACAAAAATGAGCAACACGATAGGCAAGTACCATGCAGCACGGGCGTAAACTCCAGCTGTTGGCGCGCAGATCTTCCAGCATCTTTAGCGCCCCCGAATACCATCAGCCAGACGTTTGCCGTTACGCACCGACAGCAGCGTCAACAAGGTGCGCCAGGTCATACGTTTATTGCGGATCTGGTAGAGGGTAAACAGCTGATATTTTTTACTGGCACGGTCGAATTTGTCTTTGTGCTTGCGGTAAAAGTGGAAGTACCCGGAGAATTTTTTCGGTGACGAGGTGATCTGCATTTCACCGTGATTGATATGCAGGATCTGCGTCGCCTCTTCCACTTTCCACGGTTCGCCATACTCCACCACCATCCGCAGGAAGATGTCGTAATCCTGTGCTGCTTTCAGTTCGGTATCGAACAAGCACTCTTTGAAACGCCACGCCCAGGTAAAAACCTGATTGCCAATGATATTGCGTTTATAGAACAGGCGGCGTGAGTACGGCGATTTGGGATACAGTGGTAAGCTTGCTGGTTGGGAATAAACTTCTCCCTGGCATACGTAGTCGTTAGCGTACAAAAAGGCGTGAGTGACCAGTTGCTGTTTATGGGCGAGGAAGACGCTCAGGCGGTTGGGCGTCCATTCATCATCGTCATCGATCCCGGTAATGTATTCCCCTTGCGCCAGCATAATCGCCTGGTTACGTACCGCGCACGCCCCGCTGTTAATGTCGTTGTGAATGTAGGTAATACGCGGATCGTTGAGGGCAGTGACGTACTGTTGCAGTTGTTCCCAGGAGGTGGAGCAATCATCCACGATGATCATCTCCCAGTTGCTGTAGTCCTGGCGCAGGACCGATTTTATCGCCCGAATCGCCAGTTGTTGGCGGTTCCAGGTCGGCATATAGATTGAAATCAGCGGATTGTCTTTCATAGGTTGTTCTCCCGGAGTGTCGAGATGTTCTGCCGGTTTATAAGCTTGTTTACGGGTTCTGTTGCCGGATGCGGCGTGAGCGCCTTATCCGGCCTACGGAGCTGGTTTGCTTGCCGGATGCGGCGTGAAGGTAGGTCGGATAAGATGCGTCAGCATCGCATCCGACAGCGGATGTCGTTATTTCGCATCCGACTTATATTCGTATTCGTAATAGCCATAATCCTGATACGCGCTGGCGCGGCGGAAGATGGAGTTCAGAATCACCCCTTTCACCGGAATACCGTTTTGCTCAAAGCGGCTCAGACTGGTTTCCACTTCTTTCAATGTGTTGACCGCATAACGCGCCACCATTAACGTGGTTCCGACATGACGACCAACAATTGCCGCATCGGTCACTGCCAGAATCGGCGGCGTATCAATCAACACCAGGTCATAGTTTTTACTCGCCCAGTTCACCAGTTCGGCAAAGCGTTCGCTCATCAACAGTTCAGAAGGATTTGGCGGTACCTGACCGCGCGGGATCAGGTCAAATTTGGCAATAGAGGTCGGTTTAGCTGCGGTAGTAATATCGCCCTGGCCAATCAGAATTTCCGACAGGCCATTGACGTTATTGGTACCCAACAGCTCGTGGGTGTAGCCTTTGCGCATATCGCAGTCGATCAACAACACCCGTTTATTGGTCTGACTGATCACCGCCGCCAGGTTGGCGCAGACAAAGGTTTTACCGATTGACGGGCTCACCCCTGTCATCATCAACACATTGTTCTGCGCCTGCATCATCGCGAAGTGCAGACTGGTACGCAGACTGCGGATGGCTTCAATCGCCAGATCGGTTGGATTCCCCACCGCCAGTAGCTGGCTCTGTTTATAGCGTTTAATCCCTTTGATGGTTTTGACGCTATCGCGCGCTTTCTGCCATTCCGACAACGGGATGCTGGCATAGACGCTGATACCATGTTCTTCCAGCACCTGCGGGCTTTCGATGCCGCGATTAAACAACGAGCGCAGCAGCACACCCACGATAGAGAGCATCAGGCCGAGGATAATTGCGCCGAGGATAATCAGTCCTTTCTTCGGTTTCAGCACGCCAGGCTGGGTGATTGCCGGGTCAACAATGCGCACATCGCCGACGGTGCTGGCTTCGGTGATTTTCAGCTCCTGCTCTTTATTCAGCAGTTGCATATAGACCTGCTGACCAGACTCGACATCGCGGGTCAGGCGCACAATCTCCTGCTGGGTTTTCGGCATCGCCGTTACGCGACCGTTAAGTTTGGCTTTCTCTTCTTCCAGCGCCTGACGTTTCTCCAGCAGCGTGCGGTACGCCGGGTGAACTTTGGTGTACAGCTTGGAGATTTCCGCCTCTTTAAAGGTCAGTTCGTTCAACTGCGCGTCGATGTTCACCATCGAATCGAGCACCGCTTTCGCTTCCAGCGGCAGATCAACAGAATCTTTATCCTGACGGAAGGCATTCAGTTTGTTTTCGGCAACATCGAGGCGGCTACGTACTTCCGGTAACTGTTGCGCGAGGAAAGCGAGGCTTTTCGACGCTTCCGCCGATTTGCGCTCAATATTTTGTTCCTGATAGTTACGGGCGATGCTGTTAAGAATGTCGCGGATCTGTTCGCGATCTTCACCGGTATAAGTCAGGCTCAGTACGCCTGCGTCTTTGCCGTTCTCCGTTACCGTCAGGCTGTTTTGCAGTTGGTTGATCATCCCCAACGTGGAGTATTTGGTGACGGTAAACTCACTGCCCGGGCGGGCGTGAATGGCTTCAACCATCAGCGTGACGCCTTCTTTTTTCAGCATCTGGCCCGCTTGCCCACGGGCGCTAAAGCCGCCATCACTGCTCAGGGTGTAGTTTTTATTGTCCAGCACATTAAGCGTAAACACCTGGTCCGCCATCTCTTTCGGGCGGTTAAAGGTGGTCACTTTCACCGTCTCGTTCTGACGTCCCATCAAACGATCCCAGCCCGCACCGAAAATCGGGAACGTGTTTTTGCTCACCGCAATATCGAGGTCGAGATCGTCCACCGTTTTACCAAGCACCAGACGCGAACGAATCAACTGGATCTCGGCGTCCGATGCAGGCGGTTTGTTGGCTAATGCCGAACCAATGTCCTGCACTAACGAATTGCCGCTGTTTTGCTCGATTTGTACCAGTGCGTCGGCACTATAAATCGGCGTGGCGAAGAAGGTGTAAACCACGGCACAGAGGGCGAATACGGTGGTGATGCCAATCACCCACCAGCGCGCTTCAATGACGGTGCCGACCAGGCGACCAATATCGATTTCATCACTGCCCGTTACCGGAGCGGCATGTTGTTTTACTTTTTCTGTCATTCTTATACCTGCTCTGCGTTCAATGCCTGCGCCCACTGGCGGGCAGACCGTTCAAGTAATGTGTACACCGCTGCAAACGTTTCCCGGCTTTTGCGATACGGATCGGGGATTTCACATTCGTTATCCCAGTGACCAAACAGCATCACTTTGCCGCGCATCTCCGGTGCCATCTCGCATAAGCGTTCGATATGGCGCTTTTCCATGGTCAAAATCAGGTCGTAGTTGCGACACAGACGGCGGCTGATTTGACGGGCACAGTGACCTTCCAGAGACAGTTGATGTTCTGCGGCGACGCTGATAGCGGTAGGATCAGCGCCCTTACCGACCAGCGCGCCGAGTCCAGCGGACTCCACTTTCAGCTCCGGGTGATAACGTTGCAGTAAGCGTTCCGCCGTCGGGGAACGGCAAATATTGCCGACACAGACAACTAAGATGTTGTTAAACATGACGATTACCAGTTATGAATGTCGCTGGCTGTATCCGTCATGTAACGGACACCGCTAATAGTTGGCAGCAACTGATTGATCAGACGGTTCCAGCGGGAAACCGGGGCGGTGGTGACATACACCACGTCATAAGGTTGCAGGCGGAATTCTGTCGCCATCACCAGCGACGTGGCATCGGACATATCCAGCTGGTAGATATTGGCAATCTTGCCGTTACGCCCGCCCTCGCCTTTCAGCGGACGAATGACAAAGATGCCGCTGGCGTTGGAGGTGGTCATGTCGATACCTTCGGCATTGCCCAGGGCTTCAGTCAGGGTCATGCCGCTAAAGTCCATTTTCAGGGTGCTCTGTTTCTTCACTTCACCCATCACAAACACTTTCAGATCATCATTACGCGGCACGTAGAGAATATCGCCGGGGTAAAGCAGTCGGTTCTGATTGAGGTCGCCGTTTTGCATCAGCGCCTGCAAAGAAATGCGTTCTTCACGACCATTGTGTGTTAGCACCACGTTGCGCCAGTCAGCGGTGTCGGTCAGGCCACCTGCGGCGTTGATGGCGTCGAGAATGGTCAGTGGTACGTTGGTGATCGCCTGTTGACCGGATTTATTCACCTGACCTGAGATATAGGCCTTTTGCGAGCGGAAGGCGGCGATATTAACATCCACCTGCGGGTCAGCGATGTACGTCGCTAAGCGCCCGGTAATATCACTGCGGATTTCAGCGAGCGTTTTCCCGACTACGTGGACCTTGCCGATATACGGGTAAAACATAGTGCCGTCAGGCTGTACCCAGTTGCCGGTGTCGCTGGAGCTGCGGTACTGACCGGCTGGCGTGGTGAGTTCCGGGTGATCCCAGACGGTGACATTCAGAACGTCGCCCGGCCCGACGCGATACTGGTAATTCGCGATCTCACTTTCCAGCGTCATATTGGGGCGCGCTACATTCGGGCGTGGGCGTAATTGGTCAATCAGGCGCGGGGTCAGCGGATAAACATTCACCATTTTGTCGAGATCGAAATCAGCGTCCTGCTGTTTGATGACGTCTTTGCCCATCGTCGACATATTGCTGCCCGGAAGTACTGTGCAACCGCTTATCAAGGTTACTGACACCAATAATGGCATCAATTTCATTTTGGATTTCATCATTGTTTATTTATCACTTTGGCAGAGTAATTATCCTGTGCACTATTAATAGCAATGTCGCCATGCACATTTACCTTGCAGTTAATTGAATACAAATTTAACTGGCATCAGTCCTAAAAAAATTGATTTCATCCGCAGGCTATTGACAGAATAATTCAGACTGGTCTTTCAGGCATCCAGACACGCTACCGCCCCTGGCTTTTTAGCTACCAATACACTGATTTAGCTTAATTTTTCAAACCCTCTCTGCATACAATCGTTGATGAGAAAGGGTTATTGCGGAAATTAACTTCCGAATATAAGGTGACATTATGGTAATTGAATATTGGCTCTCCAATAATGCAGGAGGAAGTGTTACAGCTAACGGAATAGCAGGCAAGGTAACAATTCGGCAATTGGCTATTTTTAAGAATTATATTAAGTGTCATTCAATATGGTTTTTAGGAGTTTCTTTAGGTTGACAATATTTAATATTGCGCCTCCACATGCGATATTTCTTAAATAATGTTTTATTATTACCACTTTTAATTCAGGGATAATGTGAGGTTATTACCCTCAAATAATATGAGATAAATAGTGCTGCAACATTGCATTTTTGCCCCGATTTATCCATGATCGAATTGTGACATTTGTCATACAACGAATAGGTTTTGTACTTACTATGGAATGGATTGCCGATCCGTCTATCTGGGCCGGGTTAATCACGCTGATTGTGATCGAACTGGTCCTCGGCATTGATAACCTGGTCTTTATTGCCATCCTCGCCGAAAAACTACCGCCGAAGCAGCGTGACCGCGCACGGGTTACCGGGCTGCTGCTGGCAATGTTAATGCGCCTGTTACTGCTGGCGTCAATCTCCTGGCTGGTCACCCTGACTCAACCGCTGTTCAGCTTCCGCTCGTTTACCTTTAGCGCCCGCGACTTAATCATGCTGTTTGGTGGTTTCTTCCTGTTGTTCAAAGCCACGATGGAGCTGAACGAACGGCTGGAAGGGAAAGACAGCAATAATCCCACACAACGCAAAGGTGCGAAGTTCTGGGGCGTGGTGACGCAAATTGTGGTACTGGACGCCATTTTCTCACTCGACTCAGTGATTACCGCCGTCGGGATGGTCGACCATTTACTGGTCATGATGGCCGCCGTGGTTATCGCTATCAGCCTGATGTTGATGGCCAGCAAGCCGTTAACGCAATTTGTTAACAGTCACCCGACGATCGTTATTCTCTGCTTAAGCTTCCTGTTGATGATTGGCTTTAGCCTGGTGGCAGAAGGTTTCGGCTTCGTCATTCCGAAAGGCTACCTGTACGCTGCCATTGGTTTCTCGGTGATGATCGAGGCGCTCAATCAGTTGGCTATCTTTAACCGGCGACGTTTTCTTTCCGCTAACCAGACGCTGCGCCAGCGGACTACCGAAGCGGTAATGCGCCTGCTTAGCGGGCAAAAAGAAGATGCGGAACTGGACGCCGAAACCGCGTCCATGCTGGTGGATCATGGTAACCAGCAGATCTTTAATCCGCAGGAACGGCGGATGATTGAGCGGGTACTAAATCTTAACCAGCGTACCGTCAGCAGCATTATGACGTCGCGCCACGATATTGAGCATATCGATCTCAACGCGCCGGAAGACGAGATCCGCCAGTTGCTGGAGCGAAATCAGCATACGCGGCTGGTGGTTACCGACGGTGATGACGCAGAAGATTTGCTCGGTGTTGTTCACGTTATCGACCTGCTACAACAGTCTCTGCGCGGCGAACCGCTCAACCTGCGGGTGTTGATTCGCCAGCCGCTGGTGTTCCCGGAAACCTTGCCGTTGTTACCTGCCCTGGAGCAGTTCCGTAATGCCCGCACGCACTTTGCTTTTGTGGTGGATGAGTTTGGCTCGGTGGAAGGGATTGTGACATTAAGTGACGTCACTGAAACCATTGCCGGTAACTTACCGAACGAAGTGGAAGAGATCGACGCCCGCCATGATATTCAGAAGAATGCGGACGGTTCCTGGACGGCGAATGGTCATATGCCGCTGGAGGATCTGGTGCAATATGTGCCGCTGCCGCTGGATGAAAAACGTGAATATCACACCATTGCCGGGCTGTTGATGGAGTATTTGCAGCGTATTCCAAAACCTGGCGAAGAAGTTCAGGTGGGGGATTATTTGCTTAAAACGTTGCAGGTAGAAAGCCATCGCGTGCAGAAGGTGCAGATTATACCGCTGCGTAAGGATGGCGAGATGGAGTACGAGGTGTGATGGTATCGGTCATTTTACCCGATGCTGCGTAACGCCTTATAACTTCAGCAATGAAGCGTTGTCTGTGGTACATGGACATCACAGCGGGGGTGTGGGCCCGGGTTGCCAGGGTGGTGGCGATTGAGCCACCCTGGCACGTTCACCGGCTTGAGCGTTCCATAGTAACGAGGAACATCAAGTGAACGGAACAGCCTTCGATCTTACATATTCAGAATATAATGATGCCGCCACGAACGCCTGATGCGACGCTTTACGTGTCTTATCAGGCCTACAGGACTGGTCACCTGGTAACCTACATCTTCTCAAGCAACTTCTTCACATCTTTGCCATTACGGGAATCTTTATTCCGCTCGGCCCAGTCATTCAGGCGACGTTTCGCTTCGTCCTGTAGATGTTTGCGCAGTAACTGATCCACTTGCAGGCTGTAATTGAGTTGCTGCCAGTTGCCATAAACCCGCAGCGGTACTGGCGTTTCTTTCAGGAAATCAATCAGTTTGCTTTCCCCGTTCCAGCCACCCACGACCCGAATATCAAACTGGGTGTCGCAGGTTTGATCTGCCAGATTCAACATGCCTTCCCCTGTCAGCGCCAGCACAGGCGATTGACCTTGCATGTCGTTTAACGTCACGACGCCATCCTTCAACGTCAAATCGGTGGTAAAGCGGTCAAGCCGCGTCACGTTATCAAAGTTTTCAGCGGCCTTCACATCACCGCCATTACGCTCTACCGCTTGCTGAATCATCTGCTGGAAGTTCATCCCTTCCATGCGCGTGTCGGTCATTTCGACATGTGCCTGTCCTTGCCAGTTGTGGCGGAATGCGTCGGCATCTATGTCAGCACCGGAGAAATCACCAGCCAGTGACATTTTTCCGGTCAACGAAATCGGATAGTTAAACGCCTTCAGAATGGTACCAATCTCAACGTTTTCCAGCCGTGGCTGGAAGTTTATCCGCGGATTTATTGATGTCGCGTCCAGCGTGCCCGGCAGTGAAACCTGTCCACCGTTAAGCTTGCCCTGCAGTTGAGTAATTTCCAGCAAACCCGACTTGTTGGTCATTTGCGTGGCAACATCTGTAAAATTCATTCCGCGCCAGCGCACGTTACTGACCTGCAACAAAATATCAGCCGTAAAGCCTTGCAGTCCCTGATAGGCCGGTTCATCAATACGCGAAGAAATAACCGGGCGCGGCAACGTTGATTGGCTCTGCCCCTGCTGCGCGGCACCGTTTTCACCATTCGCTGTTTCATTAAGCGGGATGAGGTTGTCAAGATTCAGTTGCGGGAATTGCAGCCTCAGCTGCCATTCCGGTTTCTCTGTCAGCGTAACCTGTGCTTGCCCGCTCAGCGTACTGTCATTGGCGGTCAAGCTGATTTGGTTAAATGAAAGGCGTTTATGTGACTCCTGCCACTGGGCCTGGAAACTCCCCTGCCCCTGAATACCTTGTTTTGGTAAATCGGCACCCTGCAACTGCCAGTTAATTTGTTCAATAGCCGCCGTTAAATCATGCGGATAATCAGAAGCATCTACCGTACCGTTAAGGGATATCGTGAGATCGCGCTGATCGCGATTAACCCGCCCGGAAAACTCAAATGAGCCACGATGTTGGGGATCTTGTTCCATTTGCAGGCGGATATTGCGGATTGTCACCTGCTCGTCATCTTCATGCTGGAACACCAGAACGCTGTCCGCCACCTTAAGACTGGATATATCAAACGACCATCCGCGATCGTCTGACAGATCCGGCAAGGTATTGTCGCGCGGTGCAACCGGAGCGTCTTCACTGCGCACCGCTTCCGTCTGCGGCGTCAGTTGGATCACTGCCCCTTTTAGCATCACCTGCTTAACGCTCAGTTGATGACTCAGTAGTGGTAAAAGCGCCACGTCCAGACGCATGTTGTCGGCGCGAACCAGTGGCTGGCTTGCGCCCTGGGCGGTGAGAGACATTCGCCCGGAGAGGATACTAAGCTGCGGCCAGACGTGCCAACGCAGTGGCCCGTCGAGCTGCAATTGATAACCGCTACGTGCAGCAACTTGCTTGACCATATAGTCGCGGAAATCATTCGGATTCACCAGCAACACTAACGCAGATAACCCGGCCACCAGCACGACCAGGAGTATCATCAGCGTCGTCAGAAATCGTCTCATGGTATCCTCAATGGGCCTGAATTAGTCTTTATCGATTCGGCTGGCTACCGCGCCCTGCTGGTTGCGATATTTCGCATCTTCACGGCGGTTGTAAGGTCGCGCCGCCGGGCCGGAAAGCGGCTCAAAGCTCAGCGCACCAATTAACATGCCCGGGCGCAGCGCCAGCGGCAGCTTACCGGAGTTGTAGAACTCCAGCACAATGCAACCAGACCAGCCCGGATCGATGCGGTGCGCGGTGACGTGCACCATCAGCCCCAGACGCGCCAGTGAGGAACGCCCGTCCAGCCAGCCCACCAGATCGGCTGGCAGCGTCACCGACTCCAGCGTCACCGCCAGCGCCAGCTCTCCTGGGTGAAGATAGAACGCCTCGCCCTCGTCGAGAACGATCTCATCGCTCATCACGCGGTCAAGCGCGGCGCTCACTTCATCTTTGGGACCGCTCAGATCGATAAACGCTGCCGTGTGACCACGGAAGGTACGAAATTTATTGCCCAGGCGTACATCCACCGTCGCGCCGTTAATACGCTCCACTGGCGGACGTGGGTTGATCGACAAACGGCCTTCATCAAGCCAGGCTTCAATATCTCGGTCACACAGACGCATGGCATTTTCTCCTTTCGCGCATCACTCCCTTAACGCCAATTACGTCAAGGGCATACCAGGTTATCACTGAACGGTACACAATTTATCAAGCTTATTCAAAGAACTGACTTATTTTCGCTTTCAATATATCGATCGCGATGCGGTTTTTCCCGCCGCGCGGCACGATAATGTCCGCATATTGTTTAGAAGGCTCAATGAATTGCAGGAACATCGGGCGCACGGTTTTTTGATATTGCGCCATCACTGAATCCATTGAACGCCCACGCTCGTTAACGTCACGCTTGATGCGGCGCATCAGGCAGATATCCAGCGGGGTATCAACGAAAATGGAGAAGTTAAGTTCGTCACGCAAACGCGCATCCGTCAGCAACAAAATGCCTTCGAGAATGATGACCTTCTTCGGCTCAACCGTCACCGTTTCTTTCATACGCGTATGTTCAACATAGCTGTAAACCGGCAGGTCAATTGCCGAGCCGCGTTTCAACGCTTGTAAATGCTCAAGCAGCAGACTGTGATCCATCGCGCTGGGATGGTCGTAGTTGGTCTTAACGCGTTCTTCCATCGACAGATGGCTTTGATCTTTGTAATAGCAGTCTTCGGGAATTACGCCGATGTGTTCATCACCGACTTGCTCACGCAATTCACGATAAAGGGTACTGGCAATAAGACTCTTGCCGGAAGCCGATGCGCCAGCGATACCGATAATGACGCACTGATGAGACTGATCAGTCATATATTTAGCGACCTGATTAACCTGGATGTTAGGAAGGGGGCGACGAAGCGCCAAACGCGGCAATTATAGGGATTTCATCCGTCTGATACCAGTCGAATAGCGTTGCCGCGCGCTCAGAGTTAATTGTTGACAAAGAATTCCCGGGGGCAAATTACGTTGATCAGTTTTATGTAAGGTAAAAAATGTTATACGCAGTTGCGCAAATTATCCGCCTTTACGTCACTTTATGAGCAATTCGCATATAAAATGTAAAACTTTTGTACTAGCATAAACACAGAAACGAATACTGGCGACCAGGTCTTGCGGATAAAGCGGTAATGAGCAAACAATCACAGCATGTATTAATTGCCCTGCCCCACCCGCTGCTTCACCTGGTCAGTTTAGGTTTAGTCTCGTTTATCTTTACCCTTTTCTCGCTTGAGCTTTCGCAGTTTGGCACCCAACTCGCCCCACTGTGGTTCCCGACGTCCATCATGATGGTGGCGTTTTATCGCCATGCCGGGCGCATGTGGCCGGGAATTGCGCTGAGCTGTTCGCTGGGAAATATCGCCGCATCCATCCTGCTTTTTTCCACCAGCTCGCTGAACATGACCTGGACGACCATCAATATTGTTGAAGCCGTGGTCGGGGCAGTGCTGCTACGTAAATTGCTGCCGTGGTATAACCCCTTGCAAAATCTGGCTGACTGGCTGCGTCTGGCACTCGGCAGCGCCATTGTTCCGCCTCTGTTGGGGGGTGTTCTGGTTGTCCTGCTGACGCCCGGAGACGATACTCTCAGGGCATTTTTGATATGGGTACTGTCAGAATCCATCGGCGCTCTGGCACTGGTGCCGCTGGGATTGTTATTTAAACCACACTATCTGCTGCGCCATCGCAACCCACGGTTGCTTTTTGAGTCGCTGCTCACGTTAGCCATCACACTGACGTTAAGCTGGCTTTCGATGCTGTATCTGCCGTGGCCTTTTACTTTCATTATTGTGCTGTTGATGTGGAGCGCCGTGCGTCTGCCACGAATGGAAGCCTTTTTGATCTTCCTTACCACGGTGATGATGGTGTCGCTGATGATGGCCGCGGATCCCTCCCTGCTTGCTACGCCGCGTACGTACCTGATGAGCCATATGCCGTGGCTACCGTTTTTGCTGATCCTGCTGCCCGCCAACATCATGACCATGGTGATGTATGCCTTTCGTGCGGAACGCAAACACATTTCCGAAAGCGAAACCCACTTTCGGAACGCGATGGAATATTCCGCTATCGGTATGGCGTTAGTGGGCACCGAGGGACAATGGCTGCAAACCAACAAAGCGCTCTGCCAGTTTCTCGGGTACAGTCAGGAAGAGCTGCGCGGACTCACCTTTCAGCAACTGACCTGGCCGGAGGATCTCAATAAAGATCTCCAACAGGTTGAAAAGCTGATAAGCGGTGAAATAAACACCTATTCAATGGAAAAACGCTACTACAACCGCAATGGCGATGTTGTCTGGGCGTTGCTTGCCGTCTCACTGGTGCGCCACACGGATGGCACGCCGCTCTATTTTATCGCTCAGATTGAAGACATTAACGAGCTAAAACGCACCGAACAGGTCAATCAGCAACTGATGGAGCGCATCACGCTGGCTAACGAAGCGGGCGGGATTGGCATCTGGGAGTGGGAGTTGAAGCCGAATATTTTTAGCTGGGATAAGCGGATGTTCGAGCTGTATGAAATTCCTCCGCATATCAAACCGAACTGGCAGGTGTGGTACGAGTGTGTATTGCCGGAAGATCGCCAACACGCCGAAAAAGTGATTCGTGATTCGTTGCAATCACGCTCGCCCTTTAAGCTGGAATTTCGCATTGCCGTGAAAGATGGCATCCGCCATATCCGCGCCCTCGCCAACCGGGTACTGAATAAAGAAGGCGAAGTCGAACGCCTGCTCGGCATTAATATGGATATGACTGAGGTTAAACAGCTTAACGAGGCATTGTTTCAGGAAAAAGAGCGCCTGCACATTACGCTTGATTCCATCGGTGAAGCCGTGGTCTGTATTGATATGGCGATGAAAATTACCTTTATGAATCCAGTGGCGGAGAAGATGAGCGGCTGGACGCAGGAAGAAGCGTTAGGTGTTCCGCTCCTGACGGTGTTGCATATTACTTTTGGCGACAACGGACCATTAATGGAGAACATTTACAGTGCCGACACCTCACGTTCCGCGATCGAGCAAGATGTGGTGTTGCACTGTCGGAGCGGCGGCAGTTACGACGTGCATTACTGTATTACGCCGTTAAGTACTCTGGACGGCAGCAATATTGGTTCGGTTCTGGTGATTCAGGACGTTACCGAATCACGCAAAATGCTGCGCCAGCTGAGCTACAGCGCCTCCCATGATGCACTGACGCATCTCGCCAACCGCGCCAGTTTTGAGAAACAACTGCGTATCCTGCTGCAAACGGTAAACAGTACACATCAGCGACATGCCCTGGTGTTTATCGATCTTGATCGCTTTAAAGCGGTGAATGACAGCGCCGGGCATGCGGCGGGTGACGCTTTGCTGCGCGAACTGGCGTCGTTAATGCTGAGTATGCTGCGTTCCAGCGACGTGCTGGCGCGACTCGGTGGGGATGAATTTGGTCTGCTGCTACCAGACTGTAATGTTGAAAGCGCGCGTTTTATCGCTACACGCATTATCAGTGCCGTGAATGACTATCACTTTATATGGGAAGGCCGTGTGCATCGGGTAGGTGCCAGTGCCGGGATTACCTTGATTGATGACAACAATCATCAGGCGGCAGAAGTGATGTCGCAGGCTGATATCGCCTGTTATGCCTCCAAAAATGGTGGCCGGGGCCGGGTGACGGTTTACGAACCGCAGCAAGCTGCCGCACATAGCGAACGGGCGGCGATGTCGCTTGATGAACAGTGGCGGATGATTAAAGAGAATCAGTTGATGATGCTCGCCCACGGTGTCGCTTCGCCACGGATCCCGGAAGCGCGTAATTTGTGGCTGATTTCACTTAAGCTCTGGAGTTGCGAAGGCGAGATTATTGATGAACAAACATTTCGTCGTAGCTTCAGCGATCCGGCGCTTAGCCATGCTCTTGACCGCCGGGTATTCCACGAATTTTTCCAGCAGGCCGCAAAAGCGGTTGCCAGTAAAGGCATAAGCATCTCCCTCCCCCTTTCCGTTGCCGGTTTGAGTAGCGCCACGCTGGTGAATGATCTGCTTGAGCAGCTGGAAAATAGCCCTCTACCACCACGGTTATTACATCTGATTATTCCGGCTGAAGCGATTTTAGATCACGCAGAAAGCGTGCAAAAACTGCGGCTGGCGGGATGTCGGATAGTGCTCAGCCAGGTGGGCCGCGATCTGCAAATCTTCAACTCGCTGAAAGCGAATATGGCAGATTACCTGCTACTTGATGGTGAGTTATGCGCCAACGTGCAGGGTAATTTGATGGATGAGATGCTGATTACGATTATTCAGGGGCACGCTCAGCGACTCGGGATGAAAACCATCGCCGGGCCAGTCGTTTTACCCTTAGTGATGGATACGCTTTCTGGCATCGGCGTCGATCTGATTTATGGTGAGGTGATTGCCGATGCCCAACCGCTGGATTTGCTGGTGAATAGTAGTTATTTCGCGATTAACTGAGGCGTGCTTCCCCATCGCCTGATGCGACGCTAACGCGTCTTATCATGCCTACAAATCGCTCATTCCCCAGGCCGGATAAGGCGCTCGCACCGCATCCGGCGACCAACGTCATGCTTCGTCTGGTTGCCAGCCTTCCGTATACCAGATATGCAACAGCGCATAAGAACGCCAGGGCTTCCAGCGCTCGGCATAACGGCGGATTTGTGCCGGTGTCATCCCCGGAAATCGCTGTTTAATCAGATAATCATCCGGCAGAAAAACATCTTTCGCCTGCCAGCCACGCAAAGCGAAATAATTCGCCGTCCAGCGCCCGATACCCGGAAAAGTTTGCAGCGTTTTCATCGCCTGCTCCACATCGCCCGGAATTGTCATTGGTAAGCTGCCCTCCAGCGCCGCATTTGCCAGATGAATCAGTGCCTCTGCCCGTTTCAACGGCATGCCTAACGCTTTTAATGCCTGCGGGTCGGCTGCTGCCAGCCGCTGAGGCGTGGGGAAGCAGATATACTCCGGAAAATCATCCAGCCGTTCGCCATAAAGCTGTACAACTTTGGCAGTCAATTTTGCCGCCATCGCCACGCTCACCAGTTGGCCTAAAATCGCCCGTACACCCTGCTCAAAAGCATCAATACAGCCGGGTAAACGCAATCCGGGCCGCGCCGCGCCTAACTTGCCCAACGCACCGTTAACAATCTGCGGGTTACATTGCAGATCAAACAGGCGGCTCATTTTCGCCAGACACTCAGCGGCAACGGGTTCTAAACCTGCACTTAAATTTATGTGCAGAGTATGGCGGGCTATATCCGGAATAGCAGTCACCACGCCGCGATATTCGCCCACCGCCAGACTACGGGCATAATAATCCTCAGCGACCGTTTCCACACCACTCACCGCACGGGCGGCGAGAAATCCCAACATCCACGACCAGTCATACGGCGGCTGCCAGTTCAGGGTATACATCGCATCTCCTTATTCATCCGCTTTCAGCATAAACGTTATTCAGACGCTACGCTTTGCTTTCATATTCCGGTTGTCGCGACGGCAACATTTCGCTAAAGTCACGCCCCTTCTTCACCGGCATGGGGATTAATTCGTGTTTATTGGTTTTGATTACGGTACAGCAAACTGTTCAGTGGCGGTCATGCGTGACGGTAAACCGCAATTACTGAAAATGGAAAACGACAGCACGCTGCTGCCTTCAATGCTTTGCGCGCCAACGCGTGAAGCAGTAAGTGAATGGCTGTACCGCCATCATGATGTTCCGGCAGACGACGATGAAACGCAGGCGCTGTTACGTCGGGCGATTCGTTATAACCGCGAAGAAGATATCGATGTTACGGCGAAAAGCGTGCAGTTCGGTCTTTCCTCACTGGCACAGTACATTGATGATCCAGAAGAAGTGTGGTTTGTGAAATCACCAAAATCGTTCCTCGGTGCCAGCGGCTTAAAACCTCAGCAGGTAGCGCTGTTTGAGGATCTGGTCTGCGCAATGATGTTGCACATTCGCCAGCAGGCGCAGGCGCAGCTGCCAGAAGCGATTACTCAGGCGGTGATTGGTCACCCGATCAACTTCCAGGGGCTGGGCGGCGATGAAGCAAACGCCCAGGCGCAAGGGATTCTGGAACGCGCGGCGAAGCGTGCCGGATTCAGGGACGTGGTATTCCAGTACGAGCCGGTCGCGGCTGGGCTGGATTACGAAGCCACCTTGCAGGAAGAAAAACGGGTGCTGGTGGTGGATATCGGCGGTGGTACGACTGACTGTTCATTGCTGCTGATGGGGCCGCAGTGGCGTTCGCGTCTCGATCGTGAAGCCAGCCTGCTGGGTCACAGTGGTTGCCGTATTGGCGGTAACGATCTGGACATCGCACTGGCGTTTAAAAACCTGATGCCGTTACTGGGCATGGGTGGCGAAACCGAAAAAGGCATCGCCCTGCCGATTCTGCCGTGGTGGAATGCGGTTGCCATCAACGACGTACCTGCGCAGAGTGATTTCTACAGTAGTGCCAACGGTCGTCTGCTTAACGATCTGGTACGCGATGCCCGCGAACCGGAAAAAGTGGCCCTGCTACAGAAAGTCTGGCGTCAGCGTTTAAGCTATCGCCTGGTGCGTAGCGCAGAAGAGTGCAAAATTGCTCTTTCAAGCGTAGCGGAAACCCGCGCCTCACTGCCGTTTATCAGCGATGAACTGGCTACGCTGATTAGCCAGCAAGGGCTGGAAAGCGCCCTCAGCCAGCCACTGGCGCGGATTCTGGAACAGGTGCAACTGGCCCTGGATAACGCCCAGGAAAAACCGGACGTTATCTACCTGACCGGCGGTAGCGCCCGTTCGCCGCTGATTAAAAAAGCGCTGGCAGAACAGTTGCCGGGAATTCCGATTGCAGGCGGCGATGACTTTGGCTCCGTCACCGCCGGGCTGGCACGCTGGGCGGAAGTGGTGTTTCGTTAAAAGAAAATGGCTCAGCAGCGGCTTAAATCTGCCTGCGCCTGAGCCAGTTTTTCTGCCGCCTGACGTAAAGGTTCCATCAACGGCATGGTCCGTGCTGGAGCATGAAGGCGGAATCGCTGCAACTCTGTCGCGCCGACAGTCAACGTCGATTCCAGCCGATGTCGTTTGGCGGTCATTTTCGCCATTACCGCTTGTCTGTCTGCTGGCGTTATCGCTTCATTCGGCCTGAACACAAAACGGCGTTCACAGCTCGCTTTCCAGTCGATAACCGCCTGGGTCAGATGGTCGCCAAACCCTTTCACTTGCTTAACGCCACGACGGGTAACATCTGCGGCTGTTTCAATACCAAAAGACCGTAACGCCGCTTTACGCGCAGGGCCAACGCCGGGAATAGAGGCAACATCAATAAAAAATCCCTCCAGAAACTTCTGCTTCTGCCGTTCCCTTGCAGTGTCATGAAGTGCTGCCAGAGCGCGTTTCTCTTCTTCCGGTAACCCGAGAATTTCGTCCTTCATTTTTTCGAGCATCGTCCGTTTGGCGATAAAACCTTCCAGGCCGCCTACCTGCTGGATCTGGCGGACTAAATGGTCATAGTCCATTTTCGCACGATTAAATGCCTCACGGCGTTGCTGAACTTCTGCTTTGTACGCTTTGCTTGTCAGACTGCCAATAATCCAGATAGCCGCCAGCACAGGAACCAAAATAATATAACGCGGTTCTGCCTGAAGGCCGCAAAGCAGCAGCGATAATGCTGACAGTGCGATCTCAAGCAGAATGATGTATTCGCGCCGTAACAGGCCTAAAGGAAGCGGCCTGCCAGTCGGTTGGAAATGATCGGGTAATGGCAGTTGCAATGCTGGCGGTGCTACTGACGCCATCACCATCGCCCAGACTTTTGCCAGCACAAAATCCCCGCCGGTGGTAATGACCTCTTCGCCGAGATCAATAAAATAGATAACGCCTTGATTATCCAGCGCACACCACGGGCAGTCGGTCAAATGAGCGGGATAAACATGCATTGCCGAAACGGGACATTTCTTTAACTGTTGGCGCAGAGAATCAAGTGCCGCTACCCACGCTTTAGCCGTCGGACGCCCGGTTGCCACGCCACTTTCCGTGAATGCCTGCTGAAACATGGCTTCAACATCACTCGGTAACATCGATAGCGGAATCGATCGTGGCGGCGGTTTTAAACCACGTCGCTGATTATCTGACGCGTAGGCATAACGGAAATGGGTAATATCCGTCTCCAGCGCATTACCCGCATCAGAGATAAGCGGCACACCAGAATAAGGATGCCGGCCACCAAACAAGACGTGAAAAATCAGCAACGCAAGGCCAAAATTATCGTGATTTTCTGTGCGTTCAAAGCCGACAAATGACGACAAGGTTTGTAGCTCTGGCGGCGTAAAATGCGACACGCCGACTTCGCATAAATGCAGTGTGCCATTGGCGTTAATCTGAAAGGAGTCGCTATCAATCAGTACCACTTTGCTGTCGCGACCTACCATAAAACTGTTCTGGTTTACGTCACCCACGACGTGCCCGTGCTCGTGAACCGTAGCAAAAGATGAAGCAATATTGCGCGCAACATAGAGTAGAAAATCCCACGCACAATGAGGGTAACGTTGACGACGATGTGCCGGGCTATAGATCATATGAATCGGTTCTTTACCAGAAACTTTTGGCATCATAAAACCGATAACTTTTCCGCCTCGTCCACCGTGAAGCGTTGCCTGCGGCCAGGCGACATAATTCAACAATTGCGCGTCAGCTGTCGCAGCCATAAAGGCAAGTTTGTCCTGTTTTAAGGCGGGTGGCGGCGTGTGATAAATCTTGGCGACGCTATCGACAAACTCATTGATATCATAAACCGCGCCTTCACCGCCTTTGCCCAGTTCACGGCCTGGCGTAACGCACTCACCAGTAGCAGTATATAAAGTGGGTTTCATGGTAACCACAGCGCCAGTGCCAACGTTTTATCATCATCCGTACGCTCGTTTACCGCCGGGCTGGACAAAAACTGCTTTAACAATTCAGGTAATAAATCGAGTTGTTCCTGCGTTGCTGACGCCAGTCCATTGAAAAACGGGGTAAAGAAAGGTACATGAGGAGAATTATCCAGCATATTTAACGCCAGTCGCTGGATACCATCCGTAAATGCTGCAACTTTATGCACACGCTCAGTGCTGGTGAAAGTTTCCAGTCTGGAAACGGCATCTTCATCGGTAATGAAGTGCGTCATATTGGCATATTCACCCACCATCGGCGTAAGCGGCAATTGCAGACCGTGACCAAAATCCACCACCACGCCGCCATCGCCAATCTGCATAATCAAGGTGCCATTAGCCGATGAAATCAATCCCAGAAACGTGCAGGCAAAATCGCGAACTGCTAATTCTTTGGCTTCCGCCTCGGCAAAAAGTCGCTGACGAATAGTCAGCACAATATCCGTGGCGAGGATATCATTAAGCCCCAATTCCCCACCCTGCACTTTTTGCGACATATAAGCCATCGCTTCATTGACGGCGAGCATCGCGCCTTCGCCACCCTGCGAGACGCTGCCTGCACCATCAGCAAGAAACATCACCAGTAATGGTTGCTGATCGTTTAACCAGGCAACCTGCATCTGGCAGGCATCCTGACAAGGTAAATCAGCGCTAATGTGCGACGTTCCAACAGCGGATGCATAAACCAGACGCCAGCTCACACTGACGTCCAGCCTTTTGGCGCTTCCAGCACAACTTCCGTTCCCGGCGTGGAGCGGGAAACCGAACGCAGCGAACTGGATAACCAGCTAAACAGTTCACGGAATTGTAATCCTTGCAGAGGCAAAGGCTGACGAACGCTGATTTGTGCCAGCGTCTTCATATCCGCCCCCTGAACAGCGATGGAAAAGAAGGCAAACTTCTTATCTTCTTCCCCCTGAAACACTTTGTTGGCGGCAGCCTGCCACTCATCGGTTGGAGCGCCATCGGTGATCAGGAAAATCCACGGGCGATAATACGAAATACCATTTGCGCGGTACTCACGTTTCCTCTCTTCAACCATATCCAGGGCTTTGGTAATGGCGGCCCCCATTGGCGTATCCCCCTGGGCAAACAGGATGGGCGGGAAAAAGTTAGCGGCGCTGGTAAAGGGTTGTTCCACATGCACCGGGCCGAACGTCACAATACCGAGTTCCACTCTTTTTAAGGCCAGCGAATCGGCAAGCAGCTCATCGCGAAAGGTAACCAATCCGGCGTTAAGTTCATTAATGGGTCTGCCGCTCATCGAGCTAGAAACATCCAGCAGCAAAATGCAGGGGCAACGTGGTTCCGGGTTACTGGCAAAATCGCTGGTGGCAAACGTGATTTGTTCGCTCATAAGAAATCCTTTCTTAGAGAATTATTGAGGTCCGGTATCATACCGACTGCAATAATGAAATAAGAGCAAACGAAGAAACTTTCAGAATTAGGCCCGGCGGCGCAGAAAATTTTGCTATTCGCCTCGCAAGAACGGAGAGCCGTCGATTGACACTAAGGGCGGAGTGACATAATTTCAGGAGTGAGGGTTAGGGAGAGGTTTCCCCCTCCCCCTGGTGTTCTTAGTAAGCCTGGAAGCTAATCACTAAGAGTATCACCAGTATGATGACGTGCTTCATCATAACCCTTTCCTTATTAAAAGCCCTCTTCTCCGGGAGAGGCTTTCCCGTTTCAGCGTCCCGCTGAAATCATCGGCTTACCTCCTTTCGCCCTGAATGCAGTCTATCGCTAACGCGTGAATAAAATAGTTTCCTCTGTGATTATTGCGTAACGACTCGCAAAGAATATTTGCTGGCAGGATCGCAGACTACAAAGCCTGCGGATTGACAATCTTATCGTGAAGGCATACTTTCAGGAGTGAGGGTAGAGCGGGGTTTCCCCCGCCCTGGTAGTCTTAGTATGCTGGGTAGCTAATCACTAAGAGCACCACGATGATGAGTAGCTTCATCATGACCCTTTCCTTATTTAAGGCCCCTTCCTCGGGAGGGGCTTTCCCGTTTCAGCGTCCCGCTGAAATCGTCGGCTTACCTCCTTTCGCCATGCACTTAGTCTATCGCTGACTTGCAGATAAAATAGTTTCCAGTGTGATTATTGCGTAACGTCTCGCAAAGAATTTTTGCTGGCAGGATCGCAGACGGCAAATCCTGCGGATTGACAATCTTATCGTGAAGGCATACTTTCAGGAGTGAGGGTAGAGCGGGGTTTCCCCCGCCCTGGTAGTCTTAGTATGCTGGGTAGCTAATCACTAAGAGCACCACGATGATGAGTAGCTTCATCATGACCCTTTCCTTATTTAAGGCCCCTTCCTCGGGAGGGGCTTTCCCGTTTCAGCATCCGGCTGAAATCTGCGGCTTACCTCCTTTCGCCCTGTATGCAGTCTATCGCTAACGCGTAGATAAAATAGTTTCCTGTGTTATTACTGGATGCGTGCTCGCAAATGTGCCCGCCATTCAGACGATTCCCGATAGTGTTTCATAATTCCTCCATTTTTCTCCCTTATTGGCTGGCTACACTAGTATCATTCCGCGAAACGTTTCAGGAAGAGAAACTCTTAACGATGAAAGGCAGTTATAAATCCCGTTGGGTAATCGTAATCGTGGTGGTTATCGCCGCCATCGCCGCATTCTGGTTCTGGCAAGGCCGCAATGACTCCCGGAGTGCAGCCCCAGGGGCGACGAAACAAGCGCAGCAATCGCCAGCGGGTGGTCGCCGTGGTATGCGTTCCGGCCCATTAGCCCCGGTTCAGGCGGCGACCGCCGTAGAACAGGCAGTTCCGCGTTACCTCACCGGGCTTGGCACCATTACCGCCGCTAATACCGTTACGGTGCGCAGCCGCGTGGACGGCCAACTGATAGCGTTACATTTCCAGGAAGGCCAGCAGGTCAAAGCAGGCGATTTACTGGCAGAAATTGACCCCAGCCAGTTCAAAGTTGCATTAGCACAAGCCCAGGGCCAACTGGCAAAAGATAAAGCCACGCTTGCCAACGCCCGCCGTGACCTGGCGCGTTATCAACAACTGGCAAAAACCAATCTCGTTTCCCGCCAGGAGCTGGATGCCCAACAGGCGCTGGTCAGTGAAACCGAAGGCACCATTAAGGCTGATGAAGCAAGCGTTGCCAGCGCGCAGCTGCAACTCGACTGGAGCCGGATTACCGCACCAGTCGATGGTCGCGTTGGTCTCAAGCAGGTTGATGTTGGTAACCAAATCTCCAGTGGTGATACCACCGGGATCGTGGTGATCACCCAGACGCATCCTATCGATTTAGTCTTTACCCTGCCGGAAAGCGATATCGCTACCGTAGTGCAGGCGCAGAAAGCCGGAAAACCGCTGGTGGTAGAAGCCTGGGATCGCACCAACTCGAAGAAATTAAGTGAAGGCACGCTGTTAAGTCTAGATAACCAAATCGATGCCACTACCGGTACGATTAAAGTGAAAGCACGCTTTAATAATCAGGATGATGCGCTGTTTCCCAATCAGTTTGTTAACGCGCGCATGTTAGTCGACACCGAACAAAACGCCGTAGTGATCCCAACAGCCGCCCTGCAAATGGGCAATGAAGGCCATTTTGTCTGGGTGCTGAATAGCGAAAACAAGGTCAGCAAACATCTGGTGACGCCGGGCATTCAGGACAGTCAGAAAGTGGTGATCCGTGCAGGTATTTCTGCGGGCGATCGCGTGGTGACAGACGGCATTGATCGCCTGACCGAAGGGGCGAAAGTGGAAGTGGTGGAAGCCCAGAGCGCCACTACTCCGGAAGAGAAAGCCACCAGCCGCGAATACGCGAAAAAAGGAGCACGCTCCTGATGCAGGTGTTACCCCCGAGCAGCACAGGCGGCCCGTCGCGCCTGTTTATTATGCGTCCTGTGGCCACCACGCTGCTGATGGTGGCGATCTTACTCGCCGGGATTATCGGTTATCGCGCCCTGCCCGTTTCGGCGCTGCCGGAAGTGGACTATCCGACCATTCAGGTGGTCACGCTCTACCCAGGTGCCAGCCCGGATGTCATGACCTCTGCCGTTACCGCGCCGCTAGAACGCCAGTTCGGGCAGATGTCTGGCCTGAAACAGATGTCGTCGCAAAGTTCCGGCGGTGCGTCAGTTATCACCTTACAGTTCCAGCTAACATTACCGCTCGATGTCGCCGAGCAGGAAGTGCAGGCCGCGATTAACGCCGCCACTAACCTGCTACCGAGCGATCTGCCTAACCCGCCGGTTTACAGCAAAGTGAACCCGGCAGATCCGCCGATCATGACGCTCGCCGTCACCTCAACCGCCATGCCGATGACGCAAGTGGAAGATATGGTGGAAACCCGCGTCGCGCAGAAAATCTCGCAGATTTCCGGCGTCGGCCTGGTGACGCTTTCCGGCGGTCAGCGTCCGGCTGTTCGCGTCAAACTTAACGCTCAGGCGATTGCCGCCCTCGGCCTGACCAGCGAAACCGTGCGCACCGCCATTACCGGCGCTAACGTTAACTCGGCAAAAGGTAGCCTCGACGGCCCTTCCCGTGCGGTCACGCTTTCCGCGAACGACCAGATGCAATCCGCCGAAGAGTATCGCCAGCTAATCATCGCCTACCAGAACGGCGCGCCGATTCGTCTTGGCGATGTCGCAACCGTAGAGCAAGGTGCAGAAAACAGCTGGCTTGGCGCATGGGCGAACAAAGAACAGGCCATTGTGATGAATGTTCAGCGCCAGCCCGGTGCTAACATTATCTCCACCGCCGACAGCATCCGGCAGATGCTGCCACAGCTCACCGAGAGTCTGCCGAAATCGGTGAAGGTAACAGTGCTTTCCGATCGCACCACCAATATCCGCGCATCGGTCAACGATACCCAGTTTGAATTGATGATGGCTATCGCGCTGGTAGTCATGATTATCTACCTGTTTTTGCGCAATATTCCGGCGACCATCATTCCCGGCTTCGCAGTGCCGCTGTCGTTAATCGGCACCTTCGCGGTCATGGTGTTTCTCGATTTTTCAATCAATAACCTGACGCTGATGGCGTTAACTATCGCCACCGGATTCGTGGTCGATGACGCCATCGTGGTGATCGAAAACATTTCCCGCTATATCGAAAAAGGCGAAAAACCGTTGGCGGCGGCGCTCAAGGGCGCAGGTGAAATCGGCTTTACCATTATCTCGCTGACCTTCTCGCTGATTGCGGTGTTGATCCCACTGCTGTTTATGGGCGATATCGTCGGGCGACTGTTCCGCGAATTTGCTATTACCCTGGCGGTAGCGATTTTGATCTCAGCGGTGGTGTCGCTGACCCTGACACCGATGATGTGCGCGCGGATGCTCAGCCAGGAGTCGTTGCGTAAACAGAACCGCTTCTCCCGTGCCTCGGAAAAAATGTTCGACAGGATAATCGCCGTCTATGGTCGTGGACTGGCGAAAGTGCTGAATCATCCGTGGCTGACCTTAAGCGTGGCACTCAGCACGCTGCTGCTTAGCGTGCTGCTGTGGGTGTTCATTCCGAAAGGTTTCTTCCCGGTACAGGACAATGGCATTATTCAGGGCACTTTGCAGGCACCGCAATCCAGCTCCTTTGCCAATATGGCCCAGCGACAACGCCAGGTCGCGGACGTGATTTTGCAGGATCCGGCAGTGCAAAGCCTGACCTCATTTGTTGGCGTTGATGGCACTAACCCGTCGCTGAACAGTGCACGTTTACAAATCAACCTCAAACCGTTGGATGAACGTGATGATCGGGTGCAAAAAGTCATCGCCCGTCTGCAAACGGCGGTAGATAAAGTGCCGGGCGTCGATCTCTTCCTGCAACCAACGCAGGATCTGACTATTGATACTCAGGTCAGCCGCACCCAGTACCAGTTTACCTTGCAGGCCACGTCACTGGATGCGCTCAGTACCTGGGTGCCACAGTTGATGGAAAAACTCCAGCAACTGCCACAGCTTTCTGATGTCTCCAGCGACTGGCAGGACAAAGGGCTGGTGGCGTATGTCAATGTTGATCGCGACAGCGCCAGCCGTCTGGGGATCAGCATGGCGGATGTCGATAACGCCCTGTACAACGCGTTTGGTCAGCGGCTGATTTCCACTATTTATACTCAGGCCAACCAGTATCGCGTGGTGCTGGAGCACAACACCGAAAATACCCCAGGCCTCGCGGCGCTGGATACCATTCGCCTGACCAGCAGCGACGGCGGCGTGGTGCCGCTAAGCTCAATTGCCAAAATTGAGCAGCGTTTTGCGCCGCTCTCCATCAACCATCTGGATCAGTTCCCGGTAACGACCATCTCCTTTAACGTGCCGGATAACTATTCGCTGGGCGATGCGGTGCAGGCGATTATGGACACCGAAAAGACGCTGAATCTGCCGGTGGATATCACCACGCAGTTCCAGGGCAGCACCCTCGCCTTCCAGTCGGCGCTGGGCAGCACTGTCTGGCTGATTGTCGCGGCGGTGGTGGCGATGTATATCGTGCTCGGCATTCTGTACGAGAGCTTTATTCACCCGATCACCATTCTCTCGACGCTACCCACCGCAGGGGTTGGCGCACTGCTGGCGTTGCTGATTGCTGGTAGCGAACTGGATGTGATTGCGATTATCGGCATTATTTTGCTGATCGGTATCGTGAAGAAGAACGCCATCATGATGATCGACTTCGCGCTGGCTGCCGAGCGCGAGCAAGGCATGTCGCCGCGCGAGGCAATCTACCAGGCTTGTCTGTTGCGTTTTCGTCCGATCCTGATGACCACCCTGGCGGCTCTGCTTGGCGCGCTGCCGCTGATGTTGAGTACCGGGGTCGGCGCGGAACTGCGTCGTCCGTTAGGTATCGGCATGGTCGGCGGCCTGATTGTCAGCCAGGTGCTGACGCTGTTCACCACGCCGGTGATTTATCTGCTGTTCGACCGCCTGGCATTGTGGACCAAAAGCCGCTTTGCCCGTCATGAAGAGGAGGCGTAAGTGAAGTTTTTTGCCCTCTTCATTTACCGTCCGGTGGCGACGATTTTACTGTCGGTTGCCATTACCCTGTGCGGCATACTGGGCTTCCGTATGCTGCCGGTCGCCCCGCTGCCGCAGGTCGATTTTCCAGTGATTATGGTCAGCGCCTCGCTGCCCGGTGCGTCACCAGAAACAATGGCGTCTTCCGTTGCCACGCCGCTGGAGCGCTCACTTGGGCGCATTGCCGGAGTCAGTGAAATGACCTCCAGCAGTTCGCTCGGCAGCACGCGTATTATTTTGCAGTTTGATTTTGACCGGGATATCAACGGCGCAGCGCGTGATGTGCAGGCGGCGATCAACGCTGCACAAAGTTTGCTGCCCAGTGGGATGCCCAGCCGCCCGACCTATCGCAAAGCGAACCCGTCGGATGCACCAATTATGATCCTCACGCTGACGTCCGATACTTATTCGCAGGGTGAACTGTACGATTTCGCCTCGACGCAGCTGGCTCCGACGATTTCGCAAATCGACGGTGTTGGTGATGTCGATGTCGGAGGCAGCTCACTGCCCGCCGTACGCGTCGGGCTGAATCCGCAGGCGCTGTTTAATCAGGGCGTGTCGCTGGACGACGTACGCACCGCCGTCAGCAATGCCAACGTGCGTAAACCGCAGGGCGCGCTGGAAGATGGCACTCACCGCTGGCAGATCCAGACCAATGATGAGCTAAAAACCGCCGCTGAATATCAGCCGTTGATTATTCACTACAACAACGGCGGCGCGGTTCGTCTGGGCGATGTGGCGACGGTGACCGACTCAGTGCAGGATGTGCGCAACGCCGGGATGACCAACGCCAAACCGGCTATTTTACTGATGATCCGCAAACTGCCGGAAGCCAATATTATCCAGACGGTTGACAGCATCCGGGCAAAATTACCGGAGTTGCAGGAAACCATTCCGGCGGCGATTGATCTGCAAATTGCCCAGGATCGCTCCCCCACCATTCGCGCCTCGCTGGAAGAAGTCGAGCAAACGCTGATTATCTCGGTGGCGCTGGTGATTCTGGTGGTGTTTTTATTCCTGCGCTCGGGTCGCGCCACTATTATTCCCGCCGTTTCGGTGCCGGTTTCGCTGATTGGTACGTTTGCGGCGATGTACCTGTGCGGATTCAGTCTCAATAACCTTTCGTTAATGGCGCTCACCATCGCTACTGGTTTCGTGGTGGATGATGCCATCGTGGTGCTGGAAAACATTGCACGTCATCTGGAAGCGGGAATGAAACCGTTGCAAGCCGCACTGCAAGGTACTCGCGAAGTCGGTTTTACGGTGCTGTCGATGAGTCTGTCACTGGTGGCGGTGTTCCTGCCGCTGCTGTTGATGGGCGGATTGCCGGGCCGACTGTTACGCGAATTTGCCGTGACGCTTTCTGTCGCCATTGGTATATCGTTGCTGGTTTCTCTGACATTAACGCCAATGATGTGTGGCTGGATGCTGAAAGCCAGCAAGCCGCGCGAGCAAAAGCGACTGCGTGGTTTTGGTCGCATGTTGGTAGCCCTGCAACAAGGCTACGGCAAGTCACTGAAATGGGTGCTCAATCATACCCGTCTGGTGGGCGTGGTGCTGCTTGGCACCATTGCGCTGAATATCTGGCTGTATATCTCGATCCCGAAAACCTTCTTCCCGGAGCAGGACACTGGCGTGTTGATGGGCGGGATTCAGGCGGATCAGAGTATTTCGTTTCAGGCGATGCGCGGTAAGTTGCAGGATTTCATGAAAATTATCCGTGACGATCCGGCAGTGGATAATGTCACCGGCTTTACAGGCGGTTCGCGAGTGAACAGCGGGATGATGTTTATCACCCTCAAGCCACGCGACGAACGCAGCGAAACGGCGCAGCAAATTATCGACCGTCTGCGCGTAAAACTGGCGAAAGAACCGGGGGCGAATCTGTTCCTGATGGCGGTACAGGATATTCGCGTTGGTGGGCGTCAGTCGAACGCCAGCTACCAGTACACGTTGTTATCCGACGACCTGGCGGCACTGCGAGAATGGGAGCCGAAAATCCGCAAAAAACTGGCGACGTTGCCGGAACTGGCGGACGTGAACTCCGATCAGCAGGATAACGGCGCGGAGATGAATCTGGTTTACGACCGCGACACCATGGCACGGCTGGGAATCGACGTACAAGCCGCCAACAGTCTGTTAAATAACGCCTTCGGTCAGCGGCAAATCTCGACCATTTACCAGCCGATGAACCAGTATAAAGTGGTGATGGAAGTGGATCCGCGCTATACCCAGGACATCAGTGCGCTGGAAAAAATGTTCGTTATCAATAACGAAGGCAAAGCGATCCCGCTGTCGTATTTCGCTAAATGGCAACCGGCGAATGCCCCACTATCGGTGAATCATCAGGGATTATCGGCGGCCTCGACCATTTCGTTTAACCTGCCGACCGGAAAATCGCTCTCGGACGCCAGTGCGGCGATCGATCGCGCAATGACCCAGCTTGGTGTGCCTTCGACGGTGCGCGGCAGTTTTGCCGGCACGGCGCAGGTGTTCCAGGAGACGATGAACTCGCAGGTGATCCTGATTATCGCCGCCATCGCCACGGTGTATATCGTGCTGGGTATCCTTTACGAGAGTTACGTACATCCGCTGACGATTCTCTCCACCCTGCCCTCGGCGGGCGTTGGAGCGCTGTTGGCGCTGGAGCTGTTCAATGCCCCGTTCAGCCTAATCGCCCTGATAGGGATCATGCTATTAATCGGCATCGTGAAGAAAAACGCCATTATGATGGTCGATTTTGCGCTTGAAGCCCAACGGCACGGTAACCTGACGCCGCAGGAAGCTATTTTCCAGGCCTGTCTGCTGCGTTTTCGCCCGATTATGATGACTACCCTGGCGGCGCTGTTTGGTGCGCTGCCGCTGGTATTGTCGGGCGGCGACGGCTCGGAGCTGCGGCAACCCCTGGGGATCACCATTGTCGGCGGACTGGTAATGAGCCAGCTCCTTACGCTGTATACCACGCCGGTGGTGTATCTCTTTTTCGACCGTCTGCGGCTGCGTTTTTCGCGTAAACCTAAACAAACGGTAACCGAGTAAATGACAGATCTTCCCGACAGCACCCGTTGGCAATTGTGGATTGTGGCTTTCGGCTTCTTTATGCAGTCGCTGGACACCACCATCGTAAACACCGCCCTTCCCTCAATGGCGCAAAGCCTCGGGGAAAGTCCGTTGCATATGCACATGGTCATTGTCTCTTATGTGCTGACCGTGGCGGTGATGCTGCCCGCCAGCGGCTGGCTGGCGGACAAAGTCGGCGTGCGCAATATTTTCTTTACCGCCATCGTGCTGTTTACTCTCGGTTCACTGTTTTGCGCGCTTTCCGGCACGCTGAACGAACTGTTGCTGGCACGCGCGTTACAGGGCGTTGGCGGCGCGATGATGGTGCCGGTCGGCAGATTGACGGTGATGAAAATCGTACCGCGCGAGCAATATATGGCGGCGATGACCTTTGTCACGTTACCCGGTCAGGTCGGTCCGCTGCTCGGTCCGGCGCTCGGCGGTCTGCTGGTGGAGTACGCATCGTGGCACTGTATCTTTTTGATCAACATTCCGGTGGGGATTATCGGTGCGATCGCCACATTGCTGTTAATGCCAAACTACACCATGCAGACGCGGCGCTTTGATCTCTCCGGATTTTTATTGCTGGCGGTTGGCATGGCGGTATTAACCCTGGCGCTGGACGGCAGTAAAGGTACAGGTTTATCGCCGCTGACGATTGCAGGCCTGGTCGCAGTTGGCGTGGTGGCACTGGTGCTTTATCTGCTGCACGCCAGAAATAACAACCGTGCCCTGTTCAGTCTGAAACTGTTCCGTACTCGTACCTTTTCGCTGGGCCTGGCGGGGAGCTTTGCCGGACGTATTGGCAGTGGCATGTTGCCCTTTATGACACCGGTTTTCCTGCAAATTGGCCTCGGTTTCTCGCCGTTTCATGCCGGACTGATGATGATCCCGATGGTGCTTGGCAGCATGGGAATGAAGCGAATTGTGGTACAGGTGGTGAATCGCTTTGGTTATCGTCGGGTACTGGTAGCGACCACGCTGGGTCTGTCGCTGGTCACCCTGTTGTTTATGACTACCGCCCTGCTGGGCTGGTACTACGTTTTGCCGTTCGTCCTGTTTTTACAAGGGATGGTCAACTCGACGCGTTTCTCCTCCATGAACACCCTGACGCTGAAAGATCTCCCGGACAATCTGGCGAGCAGCGGCAACAGCCTGCTGTCGATGATTATGCAATTGTCGATGAGTATCGGCGTCACTATCGCCGGGCTGTTGCTGGGACTTTTTGGTTCACAGCATGTCAGCGTCGACAGCGGCACCACACAAACCGTCTTTATGTACACCTGGCTTAGCATGGCGTTGATCATCGCCCTTCCGGCGTTCATCTTTGCCAGAGTGCCGAACGATACGCATCAAAATGTAGCTATTTCGCGGCGAAAAAGGAGCGCGCAATGAAGTTCTGGCGACTCGGTATTACCGGCAAACTGTTTCTGGCGATTTTCGCCACCTGCATTGTCTTGCTGATCAGTATGCACTGGGCGGTGCGTATCAGTTTTGAGCGTGGCTTTATTGATTACATCAAGCATGGTAATGAACAGCGATTACAACTGTTAAGTGATGCGCTTGGCGAGCAGTATGCGCAGCATGGCAACTGGCGCTTCCTGCGCAACAATGATCGCTTTGTCTTTCAGATCCTGCGTTCATTTGAACACGATAATTCGGAAGATAAACCCGGCCCGGGTATGCCACCGCACGGCTGGCGTACCCAGTTCTGGGTGGTTGATCAAAACAACAAAGTGCTGGTTGGTCCGCGAGCGCCGATTCCACCTGACGGTACACGGCGACCCATTCTGGTCAACGGTGCGGAAGTTGGCGCGGTGATCGCCTCCCCCGTTGAGCGGTTAACGCGCAATACTGATATCAATTTCGATAAACAACAGCGGCAAACCAGCTGGTTGATTGTCGCCCTGGCAACGTTACTCGCGGCACTTGCCACTTTTCTGCTGGCGCGCGGTTTACTGGCACCGGTAAAACGACTTGTCGATGGCACGCACAAACTGGCGGCGGGCGATTTCACTACCCGCGTAACGCCCACCAGTGAAGATGAACTGGGCAAACTGGCGCAAGACTTCAACCAGCTTGCCAGCACACTGGAGAAAAACCAGCAAATGCGGCGCGATTTTATGGCCGATATTTCTCACGAACTGCGTACGCCATTAGCGGTGCTGCGCGGTGAACTGGAAGCCATTCAGGATGGCGTGCGTAAATTCACGCCGGAGACGGTGGCGTCTTTACAGGCGGAGGTCGGTACACTGACCAAACTGGTTGACGATCTCCATCAGTTGTCGATGTCTGATGAAGGCGCTCTCGCCTATCAAAAAGCACCGGTAGATTTGATCCCACTGCTGGAAGTGGCGGGCGGCGCATTTCGCGAACGATTCGCCAGTCGTGGCCTGAAACTGCAATTTTCCCTGCCAGACAGTATTACCGTATTTGGCGATCGCGACCGTTTAATGCAGTTATTCAATAACTTACTGGAAAACAGCCTGCGCTACACTGACAGCGGCGGCAGCCTGCAAATCTCTGCCGGGCAGCGCGACAAAACGGTGCGCCTGACCTTTGCCGACAGTGCGCCAGGTGTCAGTGACGATCAGCTACAAAAATTGTTTGAACGTTTTTATCGCACCGAAGGTTCCCGCAACCGTGCCAGCGGCGGTTCCGGGCTGGGGCTGGCGATTTGCCTGAACATTGTTGAAGCACATAATGGTCGCATTATTGCTGCCCATTCGCCTTTTGGCGGGGTAAGCATTACAGTAGAGTTACCGCTGGAACGGGATTTACAGAGAGAAGTATGACCGAGTTACCAATCGACGAAAACACACCGCGTATTTTGATCGTGGAAGATGAACCGAAGCTGGGGCAGTTGCTCATTGATTATCTGCGTGCTGCGAGCTATGCGCCGACGCTTATCAGCCACGGCGATCAGGTACTGCCGTATGTGCGCCAGACACCACCGGATCTGATCCTGTTAGATCTGATGCTCCCTGGCACCGATGGCCTGACGCTGTGCCGGGAAATTCGTCGTTTTTCTGACATTCCGATCGTGATGGTGACGGCAAAAATCGAAGAGATCGATCGCCTGCTGGGGCTGGAGATTGGCGCAGATGATTATATCTGTAAGCCGTACAGCCCACGGGAAGTGGTAGCGCGCGTCAAAACCATTTTGCGCCGTTGCAAACCGCAGCGCGAGTTGCAGCAACAGGATGCTGAAAGCCCGTTGATTATCGACGAAGGTCGTTTTCAGGCTTCATGGCGCGGTAAAATGCTTGACCTGACGCCTGCGGAATTTCGTCTGCTGAAAACGCTCTCTCACGAACCAGGAAAAGTGTTCTCCCGCGAGCAATTGCTCAATCATCTTTATGACGACTACCGCGTAGTAACCGACCGCACCATCGACAGCCACATTAAAAACCTGCGCCGCAAGCTGGAATCTCTCGACGCCGAACAGTCATTTATCCGCGCCGTTTATGGCGTCGGTTACCGCTGGGAAGCCGACGCCTGCCGCATCGTTTAGTTTTAGCGACATTATTTTGTTAGCCGGAGATGGCGTTCAGACCAGATCCGGCAACATTATCCCACGCATGGTCAGCAAACTGACATTATCTCTCCGCCCTGGCAGGCATCAGAAAATCGCTCATACTTTAATCGGTAAACAGCACCTTTAGATGCTGTTTTCGATACACAATTTCAATCAAGGAGTCATTATGGCTGGTTGGTTTGAACTCAGTAAGAGCAGTGATAATCAGTTCCGGTTTGTGCTAAAAGCGGGCAATGGTGAGACTATCCTCACCAGCGAGCTTTATACCTCAAAAGCCTCTGCGGAAAAGGGCATCGCGTCGGTGCGTAGCAACAGCCCGCAAGAAGAACGCTATGAGAAAAAAACGGCAAGTAACGGCAAATTCTATTTCAATCTGAAAGCCGCTAATCATCAAATTATCGGCTCCAGCCAGATGTACGCCACCGCGCAATCTCGTGAAACCGGAATTGCCTCCGTTAAAGCCAATGGCACAAGCCAGACGGTGAAAGACAATACGTAATTACGATGCCGGGCGTGGGTTGTTGGCGTCCGGCGCTTTACCAGATCCCCCCACAGCGCTACAATGCCCGCCCTTAAAGTGGGGGCACTCCCCTAACCGCTTCATCAGGTGAAGCGGATCTGACCTGTCATCAGAACGAGAGAATTATGTTTAAACCGGAACTCCTTTCCCCGGCGGGAACGCTGAAAAATATGCGTTACGCTTTCGCTTATGGCGCAGATGCTGTTTATGCGGGCCAGCCGCGTTACTCCCTGCGTGTGCGCAACAACGAATTCAACCACGAAAATCTTCAGCTCGGCATCAATGAAGCCCACGCGCTGGGGAAAAAGTTTTATGTCGTGGTCAACATTGCACCGCACAACGCCAAGCTGAAAACCTTTATCCGTGACCTGAAACCGGTGGTGGAAATGGGGCCGGATGCGCTGATTATGTCCGATCCAGGGCTGATTATGCTGGTGCGTGAGCACTTCCCTGAAATGCCGATCCACCTCTCGGTGCAGGCTAACGCCGTAAACTGGGCGACGGTGAAATTCTGGCAGCAAATGGGCCTGACCCGCGTGATCCTCTCTCGCGAGCTGTCGCTGGAAGAGATTGAAGAGATCCGCAATCAGGTGCCGGATATGGAGATCGAGATCTTCGTTCACGGCGCACTGTGCATGGCCTACTCCGGTCGCTGCCTGCTCTCTGGCTATATCAACAAGCGCGATCCGAACCAGGGTACCTGCACCAACGCCTGCCGCTGGGAGTACAACGTCCAGGAAGGGAAAGAAGATGACGTTGGCAACATCGTACACAAGTACGAGCCGATTCCGGTGCAAAATGTTGAGCCGACGCTGGGTATCGGCGCGCCAACCGACAAAGTGTTTATGATCGAAGAAGCCCAGCGTCCGGGCGAGTATATGACCGCGTTTGAAGATGAGCACGGCACTTACATCATGAACTCGAAAGATCTGCGCGCCATCGCCCATGTAGAACGCCTGACCAAAATGGGCGTGCATTCGCTGAAAATCGAAGGCCGTACTAAATCTTTCTACTATTGCGCACGCACCGCACAGGTTTACCGTAAAGCTATCGATGACGCCGCTGCGGGCAAACCGTTCGATACCAGCCTGCTGGAAACTCTGGAAGGTCTGGCGCATCGTGGCTATACCGAAGGTTTCCTGCGTCGTCATACTCACGACGATTATCAGAACTACGAATACGGTTATTCAGTTTCTGACCGCCAGCAGTTTGTTGGTGAGTTTACCGGTGAGCGCAAGGGGGACCTCGCGGCGGTAGCGGTGAAAAATAAATTCTCCGTTGGCGACAGCCTTGAGCTGATGACGCCGCAAGGCAACATTAACTTTACCCTTGAGCACATGGAAAACGCCAAAGGTGAAGCGATGCCGGTCGCACCAGGCGATGGTTATACTGTGTGGCTCCCGGTCCCGCAGGATCTTGAGCTCAATTACGCTCTGCTGATGCGTAATTTCTCCGGGGAAACCACGCGTAACCCACACGGTAAGTGATTAATTTCGATTATTTTTCCCGGATGGAAAATTCTTAGAAACCGATCACATACAGCTGCATTTATTAAGGTTATCATCCGTTTCGCTGAAAAACATAACCCATAAAATGCTAGCTGTACCAGGAACCACCTCCTTAGCCTGTGTAATCTCCCTTACACGGGCTTATTTTTTTATGCATAAGCCCTATCTCTGGTAACCGTCTTCCATTGACCACTGATCCTACCCACGTAATATGGACACAGGCCTAAGCGAGGTTCTTGTTTTCAA
>ERZ791601.222-NODE-222-length-53557-cov-19.701058_pt1 | contig 53557 bp, 51 predicted proteins | sample MGYA00509967_ERZ791601 | MGnify/ENA primary metagenome ERZ791601 (study PRJEB30046, sample SAMN00791930) | human gut metagenome | study: EMG produced TPA metagenomics assembly of the A metagenome-wide association study of gut microbiota in type 2...
ATGGCAAGAACAAATAGTACTATGTTTGCAATGCGATACATATTGTTTATAATGGTTTGGTGAGGAACAGCGTTAAGCTGTTGGCTAGACCTTGTTAACATTCAATTTATAAAGCTATTAGTTTATTATAGTAAAATAGAACAGTGCGATTCCAAGTATCAATCCTCCTAATATTCCACCAACAAGATAAAACATCCACATGGGATAATGGAATTCGAGATCAATATATGGAATAGGTTTTTTCTTAATATACCTGCTCCATAACCAGATTATCATCTTTCCCCACTGTTCTATTTCTATCATATTGTAATATATTAATGTTAATGGGTTGCAGCTTGCCACCGTTAGGTGGAATAGGTGCTTGTTATCAACATATTATTCATCTACTAAATCAGCCAAACGATCCATTGCAGGTTGCAAGTCTTCAGGGATACCTTCTTCCCAAGAAGGCACATCCAATGCAATACCATCTAAAGCAGTAAACATTTCTTGGGGAATGGGAATCTTAAATTCCGAAGGATTCAAACTTGCAGTCCAGTCATATCCATCTTGATACGAATCATGACAAGGATTGAAAGCGTAGCGTTGGTTCCTGTAAAATCCTGCTGTGTAATTCTGTTCAATTGTTTGGATGATGTCATAATCTTCAAGATACCAACTATGAGTATTTTCACATTCCTCACGGTTTACAAACTGTTTGCTGAAATCTGGAGCCATTCGCCAATAAAGTAGCAGGCATGTTCCTTTGTCTGTATCGGGCTGCTCGACAATTCATTGGATCACTTTCTTAGGATTATCAAAATTCCAGCTTAGAGCCAGCATTTGGCGAATTTCTGAATCATGTTTCTTTAAGTAATCAATGATGAGTTCGGCACTCAGTTCATCGTAAATGTCTTCATCAATACGTTTATCACCCCAATCGTAATTTTCGTCTAAAAGTTTGTTTATAAAGTCCATAATTGTAATTTATTAATTTGTTGATAATGGTTTGGTGAGGGACAGCGTTTAGCTGTTATCTCGACCTTGTTATAAGCTAATTTTTTCTGTTATTATATTCTTTATCATTTTAGCATCTGTGCTATTCAGCATATAAATGCTACATAGTTTACTAAGAGCTTGCTGTATCTCTGCATCCGTTATACCTAAGTTGAACATTATACCTAAAGGAAGAAACCAAGAGTTAGGAACTTGCTCGTCCTCAATCTTCATCTTTGGGATATGGCTTTCTGCATCATTTTCACAGCTTAATACACATCCTCTGTCTTCTTCTTGTAGATTTCCGGTAGCATCTAATTCGGCACAATAGAAACGCTTTTCTTGGCTACTCTCATAATAGCCATAAGCGTAACGATATTCCCATAAATCTATAGAGAAGTAATAGATACCACATTTTGCCGAAAGCCTTTTACCCAATGTTTCGTAAATATATCGCAAACATTTTCCTTCAACGATATAATATCCGTTAATGAATGACGAAATCAATATCTTATCAACCCTCGGTAAAAGGTCATTAAGATAATTGTCTGCATTTTCATAAGTAGTACAAAGTATAGGGTTGTTATACCATTGTTCATTTTCAGACAAAAGGGTTAGCCCCAATATGTTTGCAATATCTTTTCTAACGGATGCAGGTGTTAGGAGCCAATCAGCACAGCTAAAATGTTCTTGTACTTGTTCGTTCATAATTTGGTATACTATTGCTTATAATATTATTTGTAAAAACACTTGTTTGGTATCTTCTATTTTGATAACTGACACCTGATAGGTGTGTTTCCTAATCTCTAATAGCTACACCCTACAAATCATCCAGCATATCAAGTGGATTGGGTATGCTTGACTTGAGGGCATTCGTTACATGAAGATAAATATTCGTCATCTTTATATTGTTGTATCCCAGCAATTCTTACCCATGATGCGTACCAGTATCCGTTCAATGACAACATCTTGTGAGGTGAGATTCAGTAGTTTCAGATAGTCTTCCGGCAACATGTATGTCTGTTGTGAATTGGGATGCTGCATGTACGCCCGACCGTAATCTATGCAGGCGTAGGGAGAAGAGCGGTCGTAGAAATCCGGTAGTTTAAAGGCGGTAACTGTTATGCAGGCGGAAGCGTTGTCCGCCGTTTGTATGCTGCTCTCCCGGGAAAGCAGTAGGGCAATTGCCGGATTATCTGCATACTTTATCCGTATGTAGTGTTCACCGTTCCCTTTTTCTCTGTACAGGACGATGCTTGACCGTTGCTTCTGTACCTTGTCCATATCTTTGGCGGTTGCTTTATGCCTCAAAGATAAAGCAAAGTATTGAAATCTGAACGGCTGTTCAGAAAATATTTTTATCGAAATATTTTAAATATTGCTAAAAGAAGTCAGGCTTTCAGGAGCGAGTATAGACAATCTAATTTTTCCTTCAATTCGTCTACATCCAGACCATTCAGGAACGATTGTTCGTAGGACATGCCCAGGAATATTTGACGGAATAACGAGGCGGTCTTTTGCGCATCCGTATCTTGCTTTATTTCACCGCTCTCCTTTGCCTTCTGTATGACCGCCTTCCATAGTTCGTGTTCCTTGCGGAATATTTCTTCCATTTTTTCACGGGCTCCGGGATAATACATCCTCACTTGGGAAAGGAAATGGAAATAATAGAAGTTGGGACAGCATTCATTATCATCCGCACAGCATTGCACCTGTTTGATGATATGGTTCATGACTGCACTCACTCCTGTCACATACTGTTCTATAAATTCAGCCAGTGTTTCCATCAGCCCGGTAAACTTGTTGGCCGGTGTCTGCATCTGTATGACATATTTGTCTGCTACCGCCATAAACAAGTCGAGTTTATGAGGAAAATAATATACTACCCCCGTCTTTACCACCCCGCAGGCTTTCGCCAGCATGCTGATACTCGCTTTCTCGTAGTTCATCCTCAAAAACACCTTGAATGCCTTGTCTATCACTTCTTCTCGGTTGGTAATCATATCGGATTATCCTCTTTTATGTTTCTTTTTGCGAAGGTATGCTTTTTATTTTGAAGTTTTACTGGTTTGCATCTTGGTTTACATCAAAGCCGTCAAATCGCAGTATATACAAAGAAAAAAGCAGCTATCTTTTTAGATAACTGCTTGATTTTTAAGTGATCCGCCTGGGGCTCGAACTATAAGTTTTATCCAGCTAATAATCAATTGTTTATCAAATAGTCCTAATCTTAGTCCACCTATTTCGTCTGAAATTGGCTTCTATGTTTTACACAAATAGAACTCTTGTTTTTATATGCCAAAGATACGATTTTTCTTTGGAACTTCAACCATGAAGAACCGGAAAAATCGTATCCTTGAATCTTTCTTTCACTTCGTATTGCAACGGATTTTCTATTTAAAAGCTTCTTGTCTGTTTCTTTCCAGAAGCTCCTCTATATCGGATTCCCGGTACAGAATCTTGCCTCCTATCTGATAGTAAGGCACAAGTCCATTGTTCCTGTACTCCTGTAAGGTTCTTCTTGACAGTTTCAGATATTGGCTTAATTCTGCATCAGTCATATACCGTTGTCCGTTCAACAGGGGGCGTTTCTCTTTAAGGGCTGATTCCAGTGCAATTAAAGTTTCCTTTAGCCTTTGGTAGAACTGAACGATGCGTTCATTGTCTCCGGTAATTAACTTGCTCATCTTTTTACGCTGTGTTTATTTATATACTTTTGGATATCTTCTCGCTTGTAATAGACTTTCCGTTCCAGCTGGGTATATGCGATTTGTCCGGTGTCTCTCAGATTTTGCAGTGTCCGGAGAGATACGTTCAATATCAGACATGCCTCTTGGTTGTCAATCCATTCGCCGATGGTTTTTGGGGACGTACTTTCCAGCAGACGGTCAATCCTGTCCAGAAATTGATTCAATTCCCGGATACTCTTCTCGTAAGCATTTGCTTCCATACCTATGATTTCCATATAAATCGATTTTTGGGGTTTGATACAAATGTAACAATTCATTGCAGCTGATGCAAACCTGCGTCATCAGATGGCATCAGGTGTCTTCAGATGTCAGGAAGGCTGTAAACCGATTTACAGAAAGTGTTTACAAGGTTTACACTTTTCCTTTACACCCGGATTCCTGTTCTAGATTGTATTTTATTGATTTTCAGCAATATGGTTTTAAAAGCGGATAATATCGTCCGTATTGGCACGAGATTTTCACATATAAGGGTATATACTCTTCAAGTGCGCACAACGAGGGTATCGATTTATTCACTTTTAAACGCATGGATTATGTCATACATTGATAATGAGATACTCGAAAGACTGATCGGGACAATGGTGGAAGGTTTTGCCCGTATTGAGAAAAAACTGGATCAGATGAACCGTCTGAAGGAATGCATGAACGGTGACAGACTGCTGGACAACGTGGATCTGGCTGAACTGCTGGGTGTGTCGCAGCGTACACTGGCCCGTTACCGGAAGGAGGGCAAGATCAAATATTATTCCGTGGAGAAGAACGGAAAATCCTTCTATCTGGCCTCTGAAATACAGGAATTCCTGCTCCTTCGCGGCAAGAGGACATAACTGAAGCATCCGAAAGTTTCAGACAGTTGCCCCGGACCAGGATGACTGACCATTCAACTAATTCAATGGAAAGCCAGTCCGGTCTGGGGCTTCATACCGGAATCCCTGTTGTCTTCATCGTGTCCAGATTCACATAGGCACCCCGATAGGCAGTTTTCCCTTCCTTGAACATCTTCCATAACAGATTGCAGCCGATGTGTGCCAGTGTAGAATTGATGAACAGGTCCTGCTTACCGAGTGCTTCCGCCAGGGAACAGCTGGGACCGGAATCCACCTCACGTACCTGTGAATAGTCCACCTCTTCCGTAATGACATTCATCCTGGGAACGGGTATGTATTCCTGGGAAGAAGGCTGGACAATCTTATCCCGCAGTGTGCCTACAAGCACCTGTCCCTTTGTCTGGCTGTTTCCGAAGTCCATCCAGTACAGGGGAGTCCGGTGATCGACAGGTCCCTTTCCGCTGAGGCCTTTCAGGAACTTCCACAGAGCCAGCCGGGAGCGTACATTGTCAGTGCAGGTGATGAACAGGTTGGCCGTTTCCATTTCCTCCTTCTGCCGGACATCCGGATAGCGTTTTGCTTCTGCCGACCAGCTATAGCCGAAGAAATGGTTGATGCGGGTGACCAGGGCCGTTGCCTTGTTCAGTCCCAGTTCCGTCTCGCTGAAAAGCTGGCGCCCGATGTTGGCTGTACTCACTGTATCCGGATCGAATACAGTCACATGCAGTCCCGGATGCCCCAATGCCCGGAGCGCCATGCTCATGCGTGCCAGGTTGGTGATGACCTGCGAGCCGGTCCCTCCCGCTCCGATGACGAAGACGGTGACCGGATGGTGGGGATTCAGCAGGTAGTTTTCTGTAAAATGTACTTTTTTCATGGCAGGATATCTTTTAGCTGTTTGTTGAACGGTCTCAGTTCGTTCATGTCAAAAGGTTGGTTTCTCGCATTTTCTGTCACCGTGACCAGATTCGACACGGTAGGATTTTGTCTGCCGCCCAGATGGACGAATTCCGTTAGCCAGAATCGCTTCTCCCAATATTCCATCAGGGAAAGAAAGGACGGGTTCTGCGGCTTTTCCAACGAACAGGAACCCAGACATACGCTGGAACCCGTCACATTGAAGAAAGGGGTCAGGTACAGAGGTGTCTTTCCGGTCGGCTTCTTTCCCTTGAAGGCATAGACGTCCATCCGCTCGCTGCGGATGTGGTAGATGATGCCCGGCACATGGAACACACCGTCCGGGATGTTCAGCTGCTTGTGGAAGAACATCTGTCTTTTGCCCGGCGGGTTGTACCAGATGTATTCCTCCTGTCCTTTTCTCGGATTGCAGGCCAGCAGGTTCTCGGGAAGGACGCCTGCCGGTATTCCGCTCATTTCTTCCGTATAGGATTCCATCAGGGCGTTCATGAACTCATAGGTCACCGGCATCCCGGCTCCCATCTGTCCGTTTTTGTGGATGGGACGGAGTTCCAGGAAATATTCCGTACTGTTTGTTCTACATTCGTCACACCGATAGGCAATGAGAGCCGCTTTCGGTGTGAGGATGCGTTGTATCTTTTGAGTCAGTTCATTCATGATTCAGTCATTTAGTCGGTTGGCAATATAATCCATGAAACGGGAGAGCCACTTTGCGAAGCGTTCCGGAAAATCGTCCGTTGGAAGCGGCTTTTCAGTTTGGGGTGTGATCAGCAGACCGGATACCGGAGTGAGACAGTAGGTCTCCTGGCTGTCCGAGGTGAAATAGCTTTCCAGCTCATCCGTCAGTTCGTCCTCATTGGAATAGGTCAGCAGAATCTGGTATCCCATCGGAATCGGCATGAAGTCCGGCTCTTCCTCGCTGTGCCAGTCGTATTCATAGTCCATGATGCACGGACTGGAAGCTGCGATGAAAGGCAGGCCTTCCCGGATCAGTTCCAGCAACCCGCCCTCTGCTTTCGTGACCGGGACATACTGCCGTACCTGTTCTTCGAGGTTGCGGCAGAAAGCACGGGACCGCATCCGCTTCAGGCACCGGCTGATCTTCCCTTCGCTGTAGGAACGGAAAATCCGATTCTTTTCCCGCTGTCGTTTCAGCTCGTCCCGGTCCATCATCTCTTCCAGATAGCAGTCCAGACCACATTCGGCCATTTCAAAATAGGGTGTATCCGTAATGTCATGCATCCGGTGGTGACGGATGAAGCGTCTGATGAATTCCAGCACAATCCTTTTCAATGTCCCGTGCAGCTTTTCCGTAAAGTCCACCGGCAGCCAGAACAAGGTATAGTCCGGCCAGGAATGGTACCGGTAGATGCAGAACCGGAGCTGCCCCTTCCGTACCTCCAGATTGACATGGTCGGTCAGGGAAGCATCCAGCACCTGGTACAGCCGGCAGATCTTTTCCCTCGGGGAAGCTTTCGACGGCGGAGTGTATGGCAGCTCCATTTCTAGGAGCTGCACATAGTTCAATGCCGAACGGTAGAGATAGTCAAAGCTCTTTTCCGTGGTCAGGTTCACTCTTCCGCGGTAGGTTTCCGTATACAGGTCCGGAGCGATGGGCTGCAGTGTCCTGTTCAGAAAACCGTAAGGCTTCCGGCGGGCGGGAACTTTCTGCGTCCGGACTGTCTGATGCCCCGGCTTATGTCCGCCTTTCCCAGTTCCGACAGGATAAGGGAAGCGAGATTCTGCATGGCCTGCGCTGTAAGTGGTGTACATGGTCGTCTGTTTTTGGATGGTTTCGTTTTCATGGCTTATCCCTTTACTCCGATGGTGGTCTTGAATTCATAGACCGCCCGGTCGTCCTCAATTTCCGGTCCGTGTACCGATGCGGTGGTCAGTTCCGGATAGTTCATGGAATAGAAATCCATCACTTCTGCCGGTGACAGGTTGCTGTCCGGGTCATCCAGCAGCAGTTCGTTGCCATTCTTTTTCATCTTGAATACTCTGTTCATTCCTTTAATTTCAAGTGCCATATCCTTTATCGTTTTATGTTAGACATTTGTTCAGCAATACACCATTTCAGCCTGCTGCGCCTGGTCTCTCATCCTGTATTCTTCCGGAAAATCCAGGTATTCCGCATAGGGGTCTTCCCTGAGCAGTTCCCGGTCATCCTCCTCTTCGGGGGCAAAACCGAAACTGTCAAAAGACTGCTGCCCGTTGGGATACGGGTAATTCTCTCCGGCGAAACCCGTTTCAGGCGTAACCGGTTGCAGACCGTTTGTACGGGGCTGGCCGGTCATGCCCGGCTGCCGGTTCACGCCATGCTGTCCCGCTGCCGGATGATGCTGTTGGGGAGGAAAGATTGCGGGCTGAACCGTCGGTTGTCTGAAACCGCTTCTGTCTGTTGTCCGTACAGCCGGCTGGGATGGTTCCGGCTGGTTATAGACTGTAGAGGAAACAGCCTGTTGGGGAGCCGACTGTGGAACAGATTGTGGAGCAGCTGGTTGTATTCCATTTTCCGGCTGGCTAGTCCGGGTTGCCGTCGGTTGCGCTTCCGGTGACATTCCCGCAAACAGGCTGCCTTCATCCGCCTTTTTCTGTACTTCTTTCATCCGGCTGTCGATTTCGCCCTGCTTCTCACCGGGAGCCAGTGCCCGGGCCTGCCGGAGCCAGGTAAGCGTTTCCTGGTATCTGGCGTTCTTGAAGGCATCGTCCGCCTTGGTCAGCAGCTTCTCCATCTTCTCCCGCTTTTCACGGGCTTCCTTGCTTTCCGCAGGCGCACTGCCCTTACCGTTTTTACCGCTTGCCGCAGCCTGGGTTGCTTGCTTCTCAAAATTTTCTGCATTGACCAGCAGCCCCTGCACCTTCTGCAAGGGCTGCATGATGGCCTGCAGGAAAGCGCTGTCCAGCTCGTACGGATTCCCGCTCAGCACCAGCGGTACCATTTTCTGCTGGATCTCTTCTTTCAGGCTGTTCCGTCTCGGCATGACTGCCACACTCAGTTTATCCTCCACTTTGCGGATGTGGATGCTCAGGTCTGTACCCGGAGTCATCATCTGGTAAATCGTTTGAAAAAACATACTGTGAAATTGTTTAGAAATTATACATAGGTTTCCTTGAAGAACTCTCTCAGAACGGCTTCCCGGTCCGGACGGCTGGCGATGCCGCGCAGTCCTTCCAGGTAATAGCCGATGCTTTTGGGTTCATCCACTGAACGTGGAATACGTCTTTTGACCGGTCTGCTACTGTCATTTTGGGGCCAGAGAGCCGGAGTGGCCGGAGCCTGTGGGGTAAATCGGATCGTTTCCATACTTGCATAGATTGAATGTTAATGAAAAAGCAGCCCGAGCACAGCCAGGACTGCCATGAATTTAGCCATCAGGAACAGGAGGCTGAACAGCAGGTCCATGAGACCTCCCGTCAGCAACAGCAGGGCGATCAGTCCGATAGGGACAATCCCCTTGTTGGCCAGCAGGCAGATCCCGGTTATCAGGAACAGCGTCACGGCCTGTTTGCCTGTCTTTTCAATACGTGCTACTTTCATCGTTTTTCTTTTAAAATGAATAATCCCATCGGGATGTGTTTTCCCGATTTTATAGGCCCCTGCCTTTTGGATTGCCGTTTTGCGCAAGGCCCGGACGGAAAAAATACCGGAGCAGAGCGAGGATGATTTTTTCCGTCCGGCCAGCCCGCAGGGCCGCCTTGCAGCAAAAGATCCGGCAATCCAATACCTTTGCCGCCTAAAAGCGGAAAAACAGCGCTGCTTTCAGACACAAAAAAATGCAGACCCTTTCAGGCCTGCATTCCCGTTCCTTTTCGGAACTTTATTCTCCGGAAGGCGCATAGGTTTGGAAGATGTCGTCCACCAGCAGGGTGGCCAGGCTTCTTACCCGTTCCAGGAAGCCGGATTTTTCCTCCTGCCCCGTTTCCACTCCTGCCAGCAGGGCTTCCCAATCCCTTGTCAGTTCCGTATCCGCAATCTTCTTGCCGCGGATGGTCTCGTAGGTGAACATGCCCTTTGGGGTCGGTACAATGTATTTCCCCGCATAGCGGATGTAGTTGCGGTTCAGCAAGGTCCGGATGATGGAAGTACGGGATGCCACCGTGCCCAGTCCCTTGTTTTCCATGTACTCCACCAGTTCGGCATCGGTGAACGGATGGACCGGAAGGTCTCTTTTCCGGATCAGGTTGCAGCTGCAGACATCCGGTGTCTCCCCCTCTTCCAGCATCGGCAGTCCGTCGGGGTTTTCCGGTACGGGCAAGACACCGGGGCGCTGGAATAGGGCGTGCCAGCCTTCTTCCAGGATACGGACACCGGTGGTCTGGAAGACCTGTGCGGCACATACTGCCTTGACAAAGGTTGTCTCTGTCCGGCAGGAAGGCAGGAAAGCCTCCAGCATTCGGCCTGCAATCAGCCGGTATACCTCCTGTTCCTTGTGAGTGAGACCTTCCGGACGGATGCCGGTAACGGTGATGGCCGGATGGAGGTGGACCTGCTTCTCATCGACCACGCTTCGTGGCAGACCGGACAGCATCCCTTCGGACAGGTCGGTATCCAGTTCGAACAGGTTCCACGAAACCAGTCTCCGGAGAATGGCAGGAAGCGTGCTGTACACATCCTCCGTGAGGTGTCTGCTGGACGTGCGCGGATAGGAAATCAGCTTTTTTTCATAGAGCGTCTGCGCGATGTCGTACACTTCCGACAGGGTAAGTCCCAGATACCGGCTTGCTTCTTTCTGCAGCTGTGTCAGGTTGAACAGGGCGGGCGGCTGGATTTCATGTACGCTGCGGATTACTTCCGTAATCTGTGCCTTGGAAGCCAGCTTGCAGTCCTGATAGAACAGTTCGGCCGATTCCGGGTCGGTGAGCGTATCCCTGCGTTTCAGCTTGAAGATCTGTCCGTCCTTGTGCAGGCTGATGTAGATCGGCCACGAATCCGTCGGGATATGGTTTTCCTTCTCGCGGTAGCGTCTTGCGATGGCTGCCAGGATGGGTGTCTGCACCCTGCCCAAGGAATTGTTGCCCAGCCCCGTGGCCATGCACATGGCATAGCTGGCATTGATGCCCAGGATCCAGTCCGCCTTGTTCCGGCAATCCGCCGAAGCGAAGAGATTGTCGTAGCAGCTGTCCGGTTTCAGGTTTTCCATCCCTTTGCGGATGGCTTCATCCGTCAGGGAGGCTGTCCACAGGCGCAGGCAGGGCTGCGTACATTTCAGATAGGCGTACACATAGCGGAAGGTCATTTCCCCCTCACGGCTGGCATCCGTGGCCGCAATGATGGTGTCGCAGCAGCGGAGCACCTTTTCCACGACCTTCAGCTGCAGGACCGCCTGGATGTCCGGAATCCATCCGTTTTCCGTGCGGACATGCTGTACCGTCAGCTGGAAGTCCGAAGGGATGAAGGGAAAGTCCTCGCGGCTCAGCTTTCGGACTCCGTAATCCTTGGGCATGGCCAGCGAAAGCATGTTACCGAATGTCCAGGTGACGAGATATCCGTTTCCTTCCAGGTATCCGTTTCTTGTTCGGGTGGCACCTACCACTCTTCCTATTACTTTTCCTACGTTGGGTTTGTCTGTCAATATGGCAATCATGATCTGTTGAGTTTTATAGCTGTCCATACGGCTTTTACCGTATGGACAGCCGGGTGATACATTGTAATAAAGGTTATTCTTCAGTCGGTCGGATGCCGTTGATGCCGATGACCGGTCGGCCGTCCGGTTCCACCTCCAGCTTGAGGGTGGCATCCATGGTGAGTGAGAAGACCGGGGTTTTCAGGTTCAGCGTGGTCACTCCGGTCTCTGCCCCTTGAAGGAGCAGGTCCAGGTTGCCGTCCTTTTCGAGTTCCTTCCGGCGGATGCCGACAGCTTCCAGCTTTTCCCAGTCAAGCTGTTCGGCCTTGAAAATGATGGGTTTGTTCGGATTCATATACATATCGGTTGAGGTGAGTAAGATTTCTTTGTACATTCACGGACAGTCTCAGACAGCTTGGCGGGCATTTCTTTTCTGCTCCTGCTGCTGGCCGTTGTCCGTCTGTGCGGCTTGGCGGGCCGTGTTTCTCCGGATATCGGGATTCTCCTGGAAATACTGGAGCTGGCCGGTATTGGCGTTCACTTTCAGGTAAGAATCGAATGGCTTGCCGTTCGGACCTTTCATGCCGGTGACCAGAATGGCTTTTCCGTCCTGCAGGTTGGCCCTTTCCTGTGCCGAAAGCAGGTGTCCGTACACTTCAGCCGGAATGGCCGGAGCCTGTCGTTCGTTGAAGCCGTCCGGTGTCCGCGAGTACTGCGGTCTTCCGCTGGCCATGTCCAGCCTGACGAAGGAGGAGAATTCTTCCCCTTTGCGGTTGATCATGTTTTCCAGGAAAACAGGCTGTCCCTTGCGGAGCGCCTCCTTGTCTTCCGGTGTCAGCTGGACCGAGCAGATTTCCTTCGGGATGTAGATCTCGCCCGTTTCCGGGTTGTGGCGGGTGTATTGCAGGCCGCCCGTTACCTTGTCCATAGTGACAAAGGAAGAGAACTGTTCTCCGTTTTTTCGTTTCATGTCCTCCACCAGGATGGTATGCCCTTCGTTCAGCGCCTTGAGCTGCATGGGGGAAAGCGGCACGCCGCCCAGCGTCTGCTGGTTGAAGGCCTGGTCCTTGGAAAAGATGAACTCGATACCCCTTCTTTCCGCGCTGTACTGCAGATGGGCGTTGAATTCCTTTCCCTGGTTGGACTTCATGCCATCCACGAAAATCTGTTCGCCGTTTTTCAGCTTCTGGATTTCATCCGGAGTCAGGGTCACTCCCTTGATTTCATTCGGGATGTAGACATGTTCCTGTCGGACGGCCACCAGTTCGTTGGTGTTCTTGTCGATGGAAATGAGGCACGGCTCGGTCGAGTTGCCGCGCAGGTTCAGATCTGCCACCCGACCCATGTTTCCGCTTTCGCGCAGGTTCTTCTTGTCCTCTTCGGTAAAGATGTGCCCGAAGTACGGACGGTCCAGTTCCGGCTCCTTTCTTACTCCGTGGATGCCCAGCATCACCTGTCCGCCGTTGGACATGAACGACAGCCTTGCATCCAGTTTGGCGGTCAGTACGCCGGGAATGTTGAGCGTCAGCGGGATGGTCTTGTTGGTCTTGTAGCCTTTCAGCATACTGTCCAGCTGTCCGGACTGCTCCAGCATTTCCTTGGATACTCCGAACTTGCCCAGTTCTTCCCAGTTGATCATGTTCTCGTTGTACCGGTAGGTTGGAGTCTGCTGCTGGGGAACCTGCTGTTCTCGTCCCTGCGCAGCCGCTTCCACCTGTGTCACCTGTTCCGGTTGCACCTGAGGTGCCTGTTCTTGTTTTTTTGCCATTGCTTTTTCCTCCTCTTTGGTTTGGACATTGCTTTGTTGGTTGTTCTTCGGCACGATTTCGTACCGTTTCAGGAACTCTTTCACCGCATCGGTCTCTTTTCCCGAAGCCAGGTCCTTGAGAGCCTGCCTGTTCTGCTTGTAGTCATGGAAAGTCATGCGGATCAGCCGGAAATGGGTAGGTTCCTTCAGCTGGCTCCAGAAGTTTTTGATGAAGTTTTCGAGGATGCTCGAATTCTTGTCGAACTTCAGAAACGAATTTTCATTCTTTTCCTCCGGTGGAACTGTCCGATAGTTGCCTTTCTCGTCCGCCTGGCTGACCACACCGATTCCCTCTTTAGGGTCGTTCTTGTTGTGGACCAGCAGCAGCTCGTCAATCTGTTCCACATAAGGCTTTTCCGGTTTCTTGTTCCGGCTTTGCTTTCCTTTGTCTGGACGGTTGTTCTGTGCCATAATTTTCTGTTTTGAGTGACTGTATGATTGGTTTCACAGTCCAAATGTAAGGGCTTTCTGTTTACAATCAGCTGATTTTCAGAAAGCTGGCATCAGATGTCGTCAGATGGCATTAAATGGCAACCTATAGATGATCTGGCACAAGGAAAAGAGGAATTGGAAGTATAATGTGTGAGAGAGGTGAAGGGGAAAATGGAGAAGGCAAAGATGCAGACAGCAGGATGTGCAGAACACATGAAGCAGCGGAACTATGCAGAACAGAGGGAGCTGAAATCCCTGTCTTATCTCGGGATAGGATGAAACAGGCACAGCTTACTGGTGGGGAACGGATGCTTTCACGGTTCTTTTGAGGTATCGGGAAATATAAGGACAGCCGCCTGTACTGAAACGGCTATGCGTCACGTCGGTCGCAGTTTATCCCTGTAATCAGGCAACAATCCCTCCGGACGTTTGACGCCGCATTCTTTTTCGGAAGAATTTTCATGGCGAAGCCATAAGAGAAAAATCTCCCGAAAAAAAGTACAAATGCGGCTGGCAAACGAGGGAGGGATTACCTTTGATGAAAGGGAAAAACGTTTTATGAGTAACTAAAACAGGTGTCATCAATCCTCAGAAATAGGATATGACACCTGCTTTAAGTTGGAAGAGGTATTCAGGTTGGTTAGAAGCGCAATGCTGCTTCCAAAGAATCCCTTAAAATGAAAGATATTGGTACCGTATCATCTTTCATTACTAACGGAATATAAATACTCTCAAAAATATGCTTAGGCTCATTTATTGATACATACAGCAATTTTTTTTCTTCAATAATTTTTCCGCACAGTTTTATTTCACGATTTAAATTCAGCAAATCACAGCCTTGCCAAGTTATTAGATTTCTGTCCATAATAATTAGAGTGACTGTCATTTCCATGGACTTGGAATCATATTCAACTTTTTGCACTATGGAATTTAAATATATCTTTGCTATATTCATAACCGTTTCATCCGAAAAGAATTGAATACTTATATCAGTTTTCATTCTTTGGGCTTTCATATGTTCTCCAAGACCTAATCTAAACAGGTTATAAATATTATCCAAATTTTGGACATATATCTTTTTGTATGCAGACGAGAACTTTGAAGACAAGAATTCTTTAAACAACAGCATCTTGTTTGTTTTGAAAAAGCCGTTTTTACTAAGCTCGATAAAAGATGCTATTTCCGTGCACATTTCATTTAACATCCGTTGTTCTTGATCTAATTTATCAGCTATCAGTGCGGAAATTCTTTCTCTTTCCTCTTTATTCAAAATAGAAGAAGACAAAAGACCTTCTAATTCAATATAAGTTTCTGTCATAATATGATTTGTTTAAAAATTTAAGGAAGCATATCCCGACTTATCCAATAATAAGTCTGCCCGTTTGACTTGAAAGTATTACCGGCTGCTTGTTCCAGCTTTTTCTTCTTTTCCTTAAAATAATCAATCAGCATGTCTAATGTTTCATCAGACAGTTCCTTCCTTCTTTTTAATTCAGCAATCTTATAAGATTTTAGAAATTGATTATCTGTTGGACAAGTTATTATCAAGTGATGAGCATCAGCCAAAGATAGTTGTTTCATTTCTCTTCTCTTTAGCCGATGTACTTTCCCTGTATTGATATTTTTATAATACAGCTTGCGTAATTTACGTCGTACAGATCGGGTAGAAGCATATTCATTATTAAAACTAGAATCCATTCTCTCTGTAGTAGTTACATTTTTCAGCAGCCAAACATCATCAGGGCAACCGCAAATCTGATTTTTATGACCTTTCTGTTGATTTTTGTCATATTTATAGTCAACATAAAAGCCAGCCAGCTGGGAAATAAAATTTTTGAGTTTTTTAAATTCAGCATCTGACAAAAGTAATTTATAATCTACGGAAGAAGATAAAGAATCTGGTATCTGAACGGTTTGAGATGGTATAAAATATAGAGGAGAAACAGATTTCAAAGAATGTGTAATCAATTCTGTAGAAGGTTTATTCATCCTATGAAATTGAATAAATGTAGAGTCAATCCTGTTTCTGAAATTTCCTGTTTCAGTAAACGCCTTGCGCAAACTTGAAGCAACCAATCTGTTATCGTTCTCAACCTGTTTTATAAGGCTATCTACAGAAGAAGTAAGTCCTTCGAATGGCATACTTTCATCTTTAGATGGGAAAACCACCCAACCTTGTGTCATACTTCTGTTGGGGAAGTCCAGACAATATATATTTCTTTTTACTTCATTGTACTCGTTCATAGTCCTTAGCTGATCTGCATACACAATCTTTTCACGTTTTGACACAGCGATTTGTTTGGCGTAACTGTCAATCATGTTTTCGACTTGAAGAACAAAATTTGTATATTTATCAGGTCGTCCACTATGCAGCTGGAAGCCTAACAGACGGCAATTATAATCAGCCAGTTTATTGACTAAAGCTGTTTCAGCCCATTCACTTCCACTTCCGGTCTCTCCTATCAGAATTATAACATTTGTTTCTTTTTTATGATTCTCAAGCATATTGATAGCTTTACGTAGAGACTTCCAGTTATGATTTGTGCTGTTTCTACTTAATTTATTTGCAGTGGCAACCCTATCGGAAAGGGCATTTAGAAGTTCCATGTAGTCGGATGTCAACGCTATGGTTTCAACATGGTTCCCGACATGCCCTTTGGTGGGAAGAACCGCTCCAAATTTATATGTGAATTCACTCTGTGGGTGAGAGAATCTTGATTGCAACCCTTGTATAACATTGATAATTCCAGGATATTGTCTGGCAACCTCGTTGTCATCTTCCATAACGAAAAGGATGTTGATTTGTTTCAATTGTTTTTCGATACCCTTAAACTGTTTATAGGTTATAGGATTTCCGTCAACATTCAATATATAGCTATTACGGCAATCTGTTAAAGGGAAAAAGGCTCCAGTTCTAAAACTGGAGAAAGAGTTAGAGCGTTTAAAAGATACAATGGGGCTATAGAGTAGAGCTTTTTCATTATGCTCCAGTACTTCCGATTTTTGTAGGCTTTCTTTTCCATAAGTCACAGTATCCATTTCATATCTGTCCTTGAAGAGAATCCTGTCAGAGGGTAAGGTGTTTATATCCACATGTAATTGTTGTCCTATATTTCTTATCAATGCGTTGTCTATCCAACCCAAGGTTTCAGTTGCGACACTGTCTGGGGAAATATAACTTTTTATGGCGATTAAAGTTTTGTCTCCGTTGTCAGATTCCTTTAGCGGATAGACGATAGTATGCATTGCTACTTTTTTATAGTCCTGCATAAAATCCGTATCTTGGAACACCCGTACGGAATCATTCTTGAAATATTTATCCGGCACAGCTATAACAGTAGAATCAGCCAGTACCGTAACCATTTTATTTTTAAGACCAGTAGCCAAGTCCGTAATAGAAGACTGTGTCAGCAGCAGGTCGGATTTGTTAATCCAGCCATAATATTGCGCTTGTTTACGATTTACCAGCTTTCCGTCCTTTATAATGTCCGGACAATATTTGACAACCTTCAGCCAGTCACCTTTTTCCTTTATGACCAGATAGGGCTCCATAAATTTCAGTTCTTTATATACATTCTTGCCAGTGGGTTTTCTGTAGCTGAAATTATCCAATTGATCAGAAAACACAACCCATGGAGCTTTGCCTGACCATATAGATCGGGATGCTTTGATATCTGTACCGCAATAATTCATTGCATATTCTCTTGGGATGCGTTTGACTCTGGTAAATCGGTTCACCGGTCCACAGGCAGTAAAAGCCAATGAAAAAGATAGTGCCAGTATATATACTCCCCAAGTGCTTGTAGTTCTTTCCATATTTATTCAGTCATTTAGTTAACGGCTTGTCATATTGGGTGACAAGCAATTGCTTAACACACTCATCGGATTCGTCATCTTTGATATCAACAACGACATTTTCTATTACAAGCCTTTTGCGACCTATTATTTTCAGTCCTTGACAATAGGAATAAAAATCGTTGTGTTTTTCACCGTTTACGGTAACAACGACATCCGGATTATTGCAGAGATAAGATGAAAGAATGTAGTTGTAGTTTTGGTTGAAAGGTTTGCCGTCAACAATAGCTTGAAGCCTTTCCCTGATGTCATTACCGATCAATGTCTGTACATCTGCAGAATCATTTCTCTGAAAATTGGGTTCGATTCGGATTGTATGTCTTACAGGATATTGTGTAGTTTCTGTAGATAAAAGGATTTCGTATGTTCCCGCTTCGGAATAAGAATATAAGGTATTCTTTTCACGTGAATCAATCATGCCTGTTTCTCCAAACTCCCATCGCCATTCTTTGGCATTCCCCAGACCTCGTACTGATATAATTTCGTTTTGTAGTGCAAATCCTGGCGCATCAATCTTTATCAATTCACCATACGGGTCCTTGTCTACTTTAGGGCGTACATTAACCAGAAATTTTTCCTCGAATTGACCATCTACGGTCAATCTGATTTGATATTTCCCTTCCTTACTGTAGGAGTAGTTCCCTGTTCTTGCTTCTGATGTTTCGCCATTGCCGAATTCCCATAACCAGGAATGTGCTCTGGATGTACTGTCGCCAAACGAAATGGCTTGCCCGACTTCAGCATCCATCGGAGTAACAAAAGCTTGTACCGTTTTTCCCTGTGCAAGTAGACTTAACCAGTACGCAAGTGATATGCATACAGCCGCTGCACCAAAAATAATAAATGCTTTCTTGTTATTCAATTTTCCCATAGCTTCATTTTTTTAGATTGGAACGCCAGTCCTGCTTTTTGCTTTCAAGCCCAATTTCACATTCCTCCAGATTTTTTCTGAAATTAATGATGTTCTGTTGTCTTCCCCATAATTCTTTTTTATCTGTCATCCACATTTGATAAAAGTCAGCAATTTGGAGAAACACTTTGTATCTATTGTCCCATCCGTTGCTTTGATAGACATTCTTGAGATCATTCAACAAATATTTTATATCATCCTCCTCATATTGGGCATGAATTCCAGGTTGCAAAGCATTGATTTTGAAATACAATGTATCTATAATGGACACATATTCTTTCTGGATGTTTCTAAATGAATAAATCTTTTCCATTTTGTTCATTATGACCCCTTTCTGCTTGGACGCGCTGAAATCAGTACCGGCAATATACATCAGAAAGCAGCAACATCCGGCAGTTGTAAGTAATAATAAACAGACGTAAAGAAAAGACATCACTCTCTCCCGATAGCTGATATTCATTCTACGGGAGCAACGATTCTGTCGGTTATTTTCTTTCATAAACAAGACCTCCTACTTTTAGTTTTCGTGAAACATCCTTATATTCTTTTACTGAACGCATCAAGTCTTCACGTACCACGTTTTCTTCTTTCTCTGCCAAGCGTATCGAATCTTTCACGGCAAGAAAGTCATTGACAGCATTAAGCAATCTTTGATGTAGAATATAGTCCTGCGCATCAAACTTGCCCATATGCCTTTGGAGCTGCATTTTTCTGGAACTGACCATGTTCTGCAGAAGAATATCATTGATTCTTGGAGAACTATTCATCAAATTCATGTATTGATAGATAGAGTCAAATGCAACAACAAGATTCAATTCATCCGTGTATATTCTATCATATTCAGCGGTTTTATTGACGATGGCTTTTACTTCAACAGATGAAGTCTTCATGAATGAATAGAATGTAAACACGGCAATACCTACACATATCATCAGATAACCGGAAAATTTCAGGTATGCTTTTTTGACAGCTCTATTGTTTATCGGTTTCATAATTGCGATTTAAATTTTACATGCGATCAAACGGAGTCCATTCCGTTGATTTTCCTCTGTTATCAGAATATTTTCTTTCACCTATGACAATATTGTCTTTATGTCTTCCAATGTAGTCAAGAGAAACCAGCATTTGCCATAATTCAGACAAGGCTTTCAGAAATTTTTCGATGATAAAGAATGCTGATTGCAAGTCTGTATGTTCGTATTCGATATCAATGGCTTCATTCATCAAGCTCTCAAATGCGACCGGACTGATATCACTCCATTCGTAAAAATATTGCATCAAGTCCTCTTTTTCTGTCTTTTCCAGAAAATTCAAGGAATTAAAGCAAATATGAGCCAATGATGAATAACAGTCAATCATTTTGGCCGGATGCCAGAACATACCCAAGTTGCGATATTCGAAGAAGCACATGGCTGTATAGTGTAGAATGCTTTTACATATACAGGCTGTATTGATAGCGATAGGCGATGAATCTGATCTGTTAATGACTTTGGCTACAATATCTTTGGATGATTTTTCAATGGAATTGAACATTTGTCCGAAATAACGGTAGTATCTTATCAATTCCGCGTGAGCTGTCAGACTTGTACATGGTGGAATATAAGTATAATCCAGCAGGAAACGTTCACCTTCCATACGTAAACGTCCTAGTATCAATACATTTGCGGATATAATGGTTCTTTCAATTGGTGATAAAGATAATGTATAGGATGGTTTAACATAAGGGAATCTCGGCGGAAGTGTAGCATTGTCAGGTGTTCCGCTCAGCACTCTTTCGTAAGGAGAAACAGTAAGGAGAATGTTCCAGCGATTTGCTTTTCCCGTTATCTCTCTCCTGATTGTTTCTGCTGGTATTGTGATTTTAAGGCTCATGTTGTCCTCAACACCTGCTTTGTAATCAACGATAAACCCGCTGCGGGTTACACCTAGACATCGGTTTACACGGATTTCCACCTTATCTGTAACTGTATGATAAACCTCCATATCTGTCCCCTGATCCTGTGTATCAAGGTTTTTATCCGGTAACAATCCGTAGCCGAATGCAGGCAGTGAGGTTTGCTTCATCTTATACATGCTATTCAGGAAAAAGTTTTCGGTCATGATCAAGTCATTCGCATCAATATCCATGCCATTTTCCCAATTAATTCTTTCAAAAATATCGTTTTCGCTTCTGTTCATAGGTATACATTTTATTTGTTTACAAGCTCTTGTCTAACTCTTTTTGCAACAATCAAACTGCCACTAGCTATTCTATTTTCTCCAAACGATTCATCCGGGTCAATATACCTCCGTGAATGGAAAAAAGAAGGTTTTACATAGAATATCCATCCGTAAGTAGTTTGGTCGTCATTACAGGCTATGTGCTTGGCCGGAAATTTTTTATTATAATCCTGCACAAAAATCTGGAACCACTCTCCGAAAATCATGGTTTCCACAGCTTGCGCAGAAATGCGGACTGTTTCCGAATCAGTTTCTGGGTTTCTGGTAAGCTCTACTTCAACTACCATAAGATCAGATTCATTTATCTTGTTGTATCCATGAAGCGTCCTATCTTCTGAATAATTCCAAACCTTGTAGATTTCCAATGGAATATCCAAAAAACTGTAATATGTTCTGCGAAAGACAGAGACAAAAAGAAATGGCAGCATGGCTGTAGATGCCCATAACCCATACTGCAAATCATTACACAGGTCAAAAACAAACGAATACAATACCATTCCTATTATCATCAGCAGCAGAGTGAGTGTCAATTCATAAGTATATGAATTGTCTTCTCCTCCTTCAAGCCATTTTTGTGATTCCGGAATAAAATGCATCATCGTTTTGAGATGTATAGTTCCCAAAAGAAAATAAAACAGTAATGAAAGCATGTAAAAATATGGCATGAAACTGTATTTAACCAAAGCTGCTGTTGCCGGTGCAACTAACAGGATTACCATTATTATGCAATATCCTATCAGTTTTCTATTACGCAGCAGTTGGTTCTTTTTGGCAATGAAAAACATGACGCTTCCTAACAATACTGCTATTAATGGCATCAGCAAGTATGACATCACAAATTTTCCTAGTAACTCTTCCATATATATGTATTATAAATCGTTTTTATTCATTGGTCAGCGGACCCAACAAAAGTTTAAATTTAAAACGGCAACGCTCCTGATTTCGATTGATGACAGCTGTCACAGAAACTATTACACGTTTTTTGATGGAAATTGTATCGAATGGCATATTGTGAAAATTAACATCTGAAATATCCGTGTTAATTTCTACTTGACTCAGTCGGGGTTCATACTTCGCTATGGCATCAGTAAGATACTCATAAAAAGTTTCCTCCCACTTTTTTAGAGAAACCATCCTGTCAAAATCCAAGAGCCATATTTTACATCCAAAAGCCCTGTCGAATTTATGTTCGCCGGGATATGTTGTGAAAATCAGTTCCAGATTCTGATCAATCGATTCCTTCTCTGTGCATGTTTCAAAATGAGAAGGTTCCTCTGCAAAAAGATTTTCAATCTGTAACGGTATTTTGTAATAAGTATCCATTCGTCAAAACATTATAGTTTACATGATGCTTTACTTCCTGACTCTTCCAAAACAAGAGATGTTTTGAAAGCCTAGTCAGGATTCGATACTCCATGTCAATTGTTCATTATTTCCAAGTCCTACCGATAAGGTTTTACCGGAGTCCAGTTTCCCCTCGATTATTAATCTGGAAATGGGACGACGTAAGTAGGTGCGTATCATTCCGGACACTTGACGTGCTCCATAGCGCGGATCAAATCCTTTGTGAGCTAACATGTAACGAGCATCATCAGTTAGTACAATTCTTATATTTTGCTTTTCAAGCAGTTTTGAAAAATTTCGAAATTGAATATCAAATATTTGTAAAAGTATATTTTCATTAATGGGTGAAAAAGGAACAATTTCTGATAAACGTGCCAAAAATTCCGGTCTGAAGTAGCGTGCCATAACTTCCATTAACTGTGCCGTGTCAGGAAAATGTCCCAGTTTAAACTGTTCTGCCAGCCATTCGCTACCGACATTGGATGTAAACAGGATGATGGCATTGGAAAAATCCCCCTCTTTACCAAGCCGGTCATGCAGTTTTCCCTCATCCATGATTTGCAGGAAAATATCGTATACAGATGAGTGGGCTTTTTCTATTTCATCAAATAAAACAACAGAGTAAGGAGATTGCCTGATTTTGTTTACCAAAAGCCCGCCTTCTTCATATCCGACATATCCAGGAGGGGCACCATACAATAGAGCAGCTGAGTGTTCTTCCTTGAATTCAGACATATCAAAGCGAATCATAGCCTTTTCATCATTGAACAAGGCTTCTGCTAAAGCCTTTGCAAGTTCTGTTTTACCGGTCCCTGTCGGTCCAAGGAAAAAGAATGACCCGATAGGCTGTCCCGGCTTATTTAAGCCTGAGCGGGATTCCAAAATGGCATCTGTCAGTGATTTTAAGGCATGGTCTTGACCGACAACTCTTTTCCTAAGCATGTTTTCCATGTTCAACAGACGTTCTTTTTCTTTCGATTGCAATTTGCCAAGTGGGATACCTGTTTTATCGGAAATGACGGCAGCTATTTCCTGTATACCTATCTCTTTTGTGGGATTTTTCAGGAATTCGAGGAGTCCGCTAAACTCACGTTCCAAATAATCATAAATGATTTTTATGTCAGTTTCGCTTTCCACATCCAACTCATGTGAAACTTTGTCTGCTAAAGCCGGATATAAAGCATCCCGCATTTTGCAAAAAATTCTCCTCAGTATAGACAATTGGTGCATTTCTTCTTCTGAATCGTCATTCAAATGGACTTTTCCCAGTTCCTTATGCAAGGACGACAACTCTCCAATCACTGTTTCATTCATCAGTTTCACAGCCGAGAAAGTCCTGTCTATTAAATCCAGAGATGAGTCTGGCAAACATCTGTCCTGCACATAGCGTTTGGCCAAACGTACACTTTCGGCTACAGCCTGATTGGAAATGCCCAGTCCGTGGAATTGTATATATGTATCCATCTGGGACAAAACCATGTTCAGAGCAGATTCTTCATCTGGTTCTGTAAGTTTCAACTCTTCGAAACAGCGGTTGAAAGTTTGGTCCGGTTCAATAACCTTACGGTATTCATCCGAAGTCGTAACACCTATCATGCTTATGTTACCTTTGACCAATTCCGGTTTTAATACACTTGCTGCACCGTTATTCCCTTGTTTAGAATCAATCAACGTGTGCAAATCGTCTATAAATAAGATAGCCTTATCCATCTTCCGTAAATCCCGAATGATATTCTTTAGGCGATCTTCTATTTCTCCCTTATAGCTGGCTCCGGCTATAAGCGTTCCTGTATTTAATTCGAAAATCGTGATTCCCTGAAGGAATGAAGGGACTTTCCCATTACTGATTATCCATGCAAGCCCCTCCACCAATGCAGTTTTCCCGACACCTGATTCTCCGGTAATCATGACATTGGATTTTCCGTGACGTCCCAAGATTTGCATTATCAAGCGCAACTCATTATCTCTGCACACAATCGGTCTAATCCTACCCTCTGAAGCTTCGAGAGTTAGATTTATACAATAGTTATTGAGGAAAGAGTCGTGTTTTGCAGTTAGTGAAGCATTGCCGTAACCTGTTTGCTCTTTCAAGTCTTCTTCTATGGAATTGCCAAGGAGTTCGTCTAATATTTCATGCTCCTTGACCGGAAAACTTTTTAACTGGTTTACTGAATATGCTATACCAGGTTTTGACAAGGCTGTAAGTAAACATAGAGGGGTTATTTGACTCCAGCCAATTTTTGCCCGGATGCGGTCTGACTCATCAAAAACTTTTTCTATTTCAGAAGAGCATGACACATCCATTACCTTACCAGCTACGGGAATTTCTTCTATACGTATGTCAGCCCACTCTTCAAGATAAGCAATATCTTTGTTTTTTGATTTAAGAAACTCTCTAATCCCCACATCATGATGAAGCAGGCCCTTGATTAAATGAGCCGGAAAGAATTGCCCATGTGCATTGTCACGTGCAACAGACTTTGCCATTTGTATGGCAGTTGTAGCTGAATCGTCAAAAATCCAATTGTCGCTTTTCATATTGTCCGTTTATTAGGTTTACATACTGAAGAGTCAATTCTATATACATTCAATACGGCATTGCTAATAGAAAACACTCTTTCATACGCAAAAATAGAAAAAAAACAATAAGTGTACGTATCAATCACACTTTATTTTTGGAAAAAACATTGGAGATTACATTCTGAATGGTTATATTTACGGCCTAACGTATTTGACAACAAGTACTGTCGTTGGCAGCAATAGGCTTGTCTGAACAGATGTATTTTCAGGCAATGTGGTGTGCTCTGAAGTCGGAAGTTTCAACCATTGAACACCTTAATTAATTGTATCCACGACAGTCCTGTACGGATATTAGTGTTAATTAAAAAATGAAAGCCATGTTTAGTGCAACATTGAAGTTCAAAGGAAGAGAATATGATGTCCGCTATGTAGACTACCTTATTAAACGTGATATCGATGCAAAAGGAAGGCCATCATCGCATTTGTATGGAGGTTTAATCCGCTTGATTGTAGAATCAAGCGAGGACACAACCATATTGGAAAGTATGGTAACTCAGTTTATTCCCCATGCGGGAACTATTGAATTTAAAAAAGGAGATGAAGAAGCAACAATGAAGGTTCTGAACTGGGAACAGGGATACATTATAAAATTCAAGGAAATAGCAAATGTGGAAGGCAAAAAAGGAATGGTTGTTGATTTTACCATATCTGCACGGATCATAAAAGTTGGTGATACAGTTTTTGAACAAAACTGGCCTGACAAATAAAGAATTCAGGTTGTTACCTTTATGCCTTAGTAAAAACTACAGTCTAAATTATTTAATGAAAGCAATATTATGGAAGACTGGAACCAAGTTCACGCAACAGTGAGCATCGACGGCGAGAACCGCAACTACACCCGTATCAGTCTGGTTCAGAAGTTTGGTCAACATCATTATTTTGACATCGAAGTGCTTTGCAGTCCGCTTGTCAAAGAAAATGTGTGGCACCATGAACGCGAGGAAATGATAGCACTGCAGGGAAAAACGGTCGTCATACGCATGAAACATGAATTCAGTGGGGACGAAAGCATATTCAAGGGCATCATTACCTCAATCGGAATGGACGGTGACAAAGGTGTATCCGGGACCTTACACTACAGGGGATACAGCACGACCATACTGCTTGAATCCGGGCGAACCATGGATTCATTCACGGATGCCACACTCGGAGAAATCGTGAGTGAAGTGGTGGAAAAATACGGAAATGGTATCAGTATAGTGAACAATCCGGCATTCAAAAGCAGGATACCTTACGTACAGATGCAGGAGGAAAGCGCATACGAGTTTCTGCGCCGTTTGGCATGGCAATATGGAGAATGGTTTTATTATAACGGACAGGTGCTTTATTTTGGCAACCCGTACAAGGAGAAGGACGAGAATCTTGTCTATGACATTGACATGGACTCCATGCATTTCTCATCGTGTGTTGCTCCATTCCATTTCTCAAGACATGATTATCTGTCCGACAGCCACATGGATATGTTCGGGGACGATTCGGAAGCCGTCAGGGGTATCAATACCTATTTGGCCAATGCCATGAAGACTTCAGAAGGACTGTACCGTTCGCAGACCACCATGTACAGCCACACAGCCACCGGTCACCCGCTGGATATTGAACACTTTACAGCAGTGGAAAAAGGGCGTAAAGTCTCCTCACTTGTCTGGATGACAGGAAATACGAAAACATGCCGTGTACGTATCGGTGAACCAGTCGTAGTGCAGATTCCTCCAAACATGTGCAAGCGTCGGGATATGGGACGTTACCGCATTGTGGAATTAACACATAGAATTGAAGTAAGTGGAGGTTATGCCAACTCGTTCAAAGGCATTCCTGCAAGTATGGAATACATCCCGACGGAGGACATGCGGATGCCGGTCGCACATGCCATGCTGGCGGAAGTGACAGACAATGCCGACCCGGAAAACTTAGGTCGTGTACAGGTGCAATTTGCATGGCAGAAAAGCCGAAACAAGACCACAAACTGGATAAGGGTACGGAGCCTTGATGCAGGAAGCAGCGAAACGGTATCCAAAAACCGGGGATTCGTATTTGTTCCTGAGATCGGAGACCAGGTAATGGTCGATTTTGAACTTGGAGACCCGTGCAGACCTTATGTCAGTGGAAGTATGTTCCACAAGAACAACGGCGAAGGAGGTAATGCGGACAACCACATTAAAACCATTGTTACACGCAGTGGGCATACGCTAGAGTTCAATGATGACGAAAACGGACAATGGGGTATCACAATCAAAGACCGTAACGGTTGTGCACTACATTTAGACACGAAAGGCAAAAACATTGAAATCACAGCTCCGGAAACCATGTCCTTTACCGCAAAGAATGTAAGCATCAACGCTCAGGAAAATGTTCAGATTGCAGCCAAACAGAATGTGGATATAACAGCGGAAAGTGATATCAATCTTGCTGCCAAAGGAAATCTGACCGAACAGGCGGACGGTGATATGTCTGTTGCTGTAAAAGGAAATATCAATGCCGAAGCAAAAACGGATGTCAATCTCTCCGGACAAAATGCAAGAGTGGACGCAAAGAGCAAGATGACAATAAACGGTACAGAGACACTGGCATCGGGTAAAGTAACAACCATACAGGGAGCAGCACACAAGGTGGAAGTAATGTAAAACATATATAGTAAGCCTATGAAACAGATTGTGACACTGAATTTAAACCATATATGCCCAATGGTAACAGGGGTAACTCCACATGTGGGAGGTCCGATTGTAGGACCCGGCTGTCCCGGAGTCTTGGTTGACGGCGTTCCGGTATCCGTAATGGGAGATACTTGTGTATGCTGCGGGCCACCTGACATGATAGTACAGGGGTACCCGGGAGTAATGGTTGACGGTACTCCTGTCGTCGTACAAAATTGTATGACCGCTCACGGAGGTATAATCCCGATGGGAGTGACAGGGGTTGTAATCGGCACGGCAAAACCGATAAAACCGATTACGATGAACATTCGGAAAATACCGTTTCCTAAAATCCGAACAATAGACAATATAGGAGCCATATTGACTGGCAATTCAAAGAAAATGAAAGAAGCCAAAAACAATATTTCAGAATTAAAGAAAGGGACATCCGATACGACTCCCATGATTTATAATCTCAGATGGGAGAAAGAAGGTGTACGTATCTACTCCGATAGAATTGACGAAGGTGTAAAAATGATGGCTGACGTAATAAATATTCCTGATGGAGATACTGTGAAAATCAGTGTTTTGGTTGATGAAAGCAATCGTATTGTCAAGGAAATAGAAGGAACCGTAAAAAATGGAATGATAGAAATAAGCTGGGATATACTATCCAAGCATTTTAGAATGGAGGATAAACCATGAATGATGTTAAAATAGGTAGCTATAGATTCATAGCTGAATATAAAGATACAAAGTCAGAGTCTCCAAAGCTTGACATCATTGACGGCATCAGACTCTTCCCCTTGAGATTTGGGATATATCGCTTCTCCGAGAAAGCAAAGGCAAGCACTTATCCGGCCGGTAAATTCACTTATATTGATGGACGAGGTGGTGCCATTCCTGTGGTAAAGGATTATGGCTATCAGCTAAGCCCTATGATTTTACGGAATGGCTGGATCTATGTATATAGCCATAATACGCAATCTGTGTATATATACGAATGCCTGAATAACAAATATACATTGAAAGGGATAAAGAAGAAAGACAACGCATCCACCAAAAAGGATATAATGTATAAACATATAAACCACGAAAATGACTTCATTTCTTTACTCTCAGAAGATGAGGTCCGGTTGTTTTATACCTCCATTGAATTATCCGATTCTTTTATCAATGAAACATATTTTGAAAAAGGTCCTATAGGTTCACGCTTCAATTGCAAGGAGTGGAGTGACGGTCAAACTAAAAGTGATATTGAAAGAAGGCATGTCGATGCTGACTCCATTTGGTTCATGCCTGACAATACAATGACGTCAAAAGACGAATATGCAAATGCAATCACTTGTGACTACAAACATATAATTGACTCGGCTAAAATACAGTATCAGACAAAAAGGACAAAATTCCGGGATGTATTTTTCGTCTTAGACGATCCTCTCGGATGTGTAGAGCAACTCATCCATGACTTGAACGATGCTCGCATCAATCATGAAGCCCTTATTCGCTCTGTCAGAACAGGAGTTTCCCCGAAAGACATCAAAAAATTGCTTATGAAAAGTGCCGGAATGAGAGTCACAAAAAACGAGGAGAATGGCTGTCTTTTGTCAGATATGGACTTGTTCAATTGGGGCAATTCCACTCCACAGAAAGAAAAAATTGAACAGGCACAGTATATACATACTTTGGCACTTTATTTATATAATTTTGTCTACTCCAAAGAAGAGAACCATTTAAAAGCAGGAGCAAAAGCTCTTGACCGCAACTCTATCGAAAAACTATTAGCTGTTAATGAGAGAAGAGAAAGCAGAGAAAGGATTGAAAATCTACGCAAACTGATTGCTTTGTATATCAATAGCCCTATTTTCACCCGATTCTGTGAGTGGTTTACTGTAAATACGGTAAACATTGCATCTGACGAAAAGGATGTAATGCATTCTGAAATGAAATTTAAAGTCCAAAGCTCCATCATGACCATCTTGTTGGCACTGTCACCCGTACCACATATAAACGATAAAGCTATGGATTTACCGGATGCGTATAAAGACTACAGCGACCCATGTTCTTCTACACTAAAGTCCATATTTGACGCATTTGTTGGTGAAGGCGACAATAAAGTAGGTCTATTGTTAAAGGATATTCCTACCCTTGCCTCACTGAATCTTGATGTAGCAAGAGATACCAATCCTGCATATAAAGAAAAGGACAGTGCAGGTCTGGACATAAGTATCAATGGCTTTTTTCTGCTGATTGATAATGCTATAAATACTTTTTGGAGAATAGCATACGAAACAAGAAAAACGAGATTGGTAATAGATAAGTTTCTTATTGACAGGGATAATCTATTTATTCAGTTTGACAAAGGTGAGGTTACTAAATACCTTAATAAAAATGGTCGCACCCGATTGGACGACACAATAATAGAAGGCAAAGACTATATTAGAATAAAAGTAAAAAAAGCCGAGGATTTAACAAAGCCCGTTTATATTAAAACCATTAAAAAGAATCCGCATAAATATCAAAAAAGTCTCAAACGTATATCATGTCAAAAGTCTTATTTGGCTATTCTCTCCTTTATACAAATTTCAGCTTTTATAGAAGGATACAGTAAGGAAAATGATGGAATCAAAACAACAGCTCAAATTTTCAGTTTCATATCTGCGGCAGCAGCTATACAACGCCGTTTTATTGAAGCAGGAATAGATTTGAGAGCTTCTGTCTCAACCCAACAGGCACTAATCTATCAGAAACCCTTAGAACGAATCAGAACACAAATAGCTGTACTTGGTGTTATTGGTATGTTTGCGGATGCTATTACAGCAATATATGATAGAATTGATCGTTTACAAAAAAATGATAATGATGCTGCCGCTTTTTATACAATCTCTGCGACATTTTATTTATTAGGAGGAGGATTAACTATATTAAGTCTAACTTCTAAATATATTTGGATTCATCCTTGGATAATTTTTGCTCTTGCAGCTATCGGTTTTTTGAGTAACATTCTCGCCACATTTTTTACAGATAGCGACATTGAGACATTTATAAAACAAACGGTCTTATATGAAGATATAACAAAGAAGCTATCAGGAGAGCCTTACGAACAAATTCAAAAATTATCTTCCATAGAAATCAGAAGCAAGTTTTTTGATGAAGATTTTTATGATGAAGAAGAAAATAAACATATTAAGGCCTTGATTGATTACAGATATCAGGTTGAAGCTTTCCTATATACCCAGGCTATGATGCCATTCTTCAGTGCAAACATAACATACAGACAGTACGATCGTGTTTCATCTGCAGACTCATTCGTATATATCCCACCATACGATGAAATAGAGATAGACATATATAGTGACATTACGCAAATGGCAATGAATCTTTCCGGAATAAAAATGCGTGTAAGACTTGTAAAAAAGCAAAAGTTCGGTAAGAACCGTTATTTTGATATAGACCTAAAAGAAGTCCAAAGTCAGGATTATACCCATAATTTGATTCCACAAAATAGCCCAACCCCTATAATGACTCACAATTATTATCGTTATACATTTCGGGATAGAGATACTTCTAATAGTTTCTATGCCAGCAAAGATTTGTATATATTACTATATGTGAGTTTCAGGCATAATGATGGAAGCATCACTCCAATGCCCCGGAATGGACAAGAAACATATCTTATCTACAGATATAAAGTAGACATACCACATGCTCCGTTGGATACCCAAAAACGGTACTACCCAGAAGCCAAAACGATACTTGAACAGGTGTCTATATCTCCAGATAGTGAAGAAATATGGAATTTTTAAAAAACAGCAATAATTATGGAACCAAAAACAGACATTAACAGACCCTCTACAATCAGAATAATAGCCGGAATCGTTGTGTTATTATGCTCATGTCCAATTTCTGGAATATGTTTTTCCGGAATAGAGTATCTTATGGAGCATTACCCTGTCCGGAAATTCCTGTTTTTTGAATATTTATGGGGAAAACTATTAATAGTGTTGATATCCGGAACAATTTTTTTTGCACTATTAGGAGTTATAACTATATTCTTATTAATAGCAGTGAGAATATGGAGTGGGAAAAGAGAAAAAGTAAAACATATCATATATCCTTTCCCTGCCGTATTGACAACTGAAATTGCCGATTTCTACAAGGTTGAAAGGGCTGATGACCAATTTCTTATTTTCACTACACCTTCTCAAATACGCGGATTTCTGATAGGTATCGGAGCAGCTATTTTATGTACTGGGATATTCTTGTTCTGCAAAGAAATAGACAACCCGTACAGTAAAATTTATTGGCCTGTTTCAAGTGGAGCATTTATTTTAGCTCCATTTATTCTACTGGTCAGCCAAGTATTTGCACATAAACGTAGGTTTGTACTGGACAGGATGAATGGTACTGTAACATTTCCACGCCATTTGTTCTTTCCTCGTTGTACTGTTCCTTTCTCGAAGGTCATTCCGGGATATTCAAAAGGTACTATGAACCTTGCATTTAGGTTTTGTTTTTTACATCCGCGAACTAAAGCAGCCATACCTGTTCTTGCAGAATATGATTCCGATTGGTGGCCATTCTATGTACTCTATATGGACAAGAACCGCCCGCTGCCGCAAGGCGAAGCGTTCGACCCCTACCGCGAGAAAGACTTCCTGCGCAGAAAGGCGGCAGGTTTCCCAAAACCGATATATCCCAATACCATCCTCGTTACCGACGCATATATGGGATATATATACGGTACGGATGAGTTCAAGCAAAGGCTCTCCAAGATAAAACACAGGATAGTGCATTATTACGACAGAGTATCATGGTATTGTCAGGAGCATGGAATTGAAATACCGAATGACAATGATTTAGTATTAATCGGTCTTTGGAAAAAACAGTTTGTGTTCAAACTCTTCGCTCCGGAAAACGTAGAATACATCGTAATCCCGGACGATACGGTATTGACCGACTGTTTCCTATGCGACAGTGAAACGGATGAAGTAAAATTTGTGAAATGACCGATTTCGGACACAAAAGCCCCAATAAATCCTGTAACTCCCGCTAAAAGTAGAAGAACGTTAAAATTCAAATTTATTCTTGCTGTAGAATTGCGAATTAAAATCTCATTGCTTATATTTACGGCGGAACAAGTTAGTAGACCAATCCGGTTAATGTGTCACGCAAGCATTTCTTTGGTGGCTTTGTATAAGCTATGCCATAACAGGCAACAGTTGAACATTTAAAATAAAATGCAGGGGTGACCTTAACGATTGAAGATACGAAGAAATTCCAAATAATGATAAGTGAGATAACTAACATATTATCAACATTTAAATTTGTAATTTATGTTTAATGCAACTCTAAAATTCAAAGGAAAGGAATTCGATGTACGTTATGTTGATTACCTTATTGAACGTGATGTAGATGCAAAAGGCAGACCTGCGTCTCATTTGTATGGTGGTTTGGTTCGTATGATTATCGAATCGACTGAAGATACAACAATTCTGGAAAATATGGTTACCCAATTCAACCCTCATAGTGGGATTGTTGAATACAAGAAAGGTGATGAGGAAGCCGTAATGAAAGAATTGAGTTGGGAACAAGGGTATATCGTTAAGTTTAAAGAAACAGCAGATGTGGAAGGCAAGAAAGCAATGGTTATCGACTTCACAGTTTCTGCAAAGATTCTCAAAGTAGGTAATGCTGTCTTTGAACAGAATTGGCCTGCCAAATGATTAAGTTTCAATCGTGAAGGAGGAGATTGATTTGTGCTATTAGGTAGAAATGAGCATAAAACAATCTCCTTTTTTGATAATCCTTCATAGTTAGCTATCTCAAAAATCCTTTGTATAACAGCATTTTAGAAAATATTTAATACATTGAATATATGGCAATAGATAATATACAACTTGGTGGAAACATCATACGAGAAGATTCAGAACAGGGTATCACCAGGATTCCTGAGAATCGCACTTTAATGGCCAATCAGTTTACTGATGATGAGCCTATCCTGCCAGAAGTGGTGGAAGGACTCAAAACATCGGAAGAAGTGTTCAACTATTTTCGACCGAATGTTGATGTCACATTTCAAAACAAGGAAGGCCAGCCTGTAATGGAGCATTTTGATTTCAAAAATGTAGCAGATTTTGCTGTCAAGGCTATGACGGAAAAAAGTCCTTTCCTTAGTCAGCTGAGCGAAGATAAAGAATTCTTTGAAAAAGCAATGAAATCGCTGAGATCAAACAAGCCTCTACTTCGTGCTATAACAAATGCAGATACAAAAGCGGCAATGCTTATTATACTGAAACATTTCAGAGATGAACTGGAGAAATCCTTGTAACCATCATTGTACCACGCTAACATTATAGAAAAATGCCAGAAGAAAAGATACAGATTGCACAGGGGCAACATGATACCCCGGCAAAAAAAGAACAGCAGCCACAACAGCAATTCGAGCAAGCTTTGAACACGCTAATGAAATTTGGCGGCATTCCTTTCTTTGAATCGTTCATTAGTGAGATTGCAAATATCAGTCCGATTCGAAAAGCAAGAAGAGACCGCTTTTTTGAAGATGACAAGAAAGAGGAACGCAAAAAGCTGTTGCGCAAAATTGACAATTGGATAGAATTGCTGGAGGAAAACTCTTCTATGGACAACATGATAGACAAATGCAGCCGTGAAATTGAAGAAACGGGTATCCTGCTTAGAAGTAACCAGCATGAAGCCATTGACAGGGTAAGAAATTTGGAGCGTGCCTATAGAGAAATGAAATCCTTCTATGACAATACGGGATTAGATAAGGTAAAGAACATTTCAATCATCAATGTTTCGCACGAGCAGTTAACAGATCTGGATAACCCTGTTTTTATAGATCATGTGGCTAATGAGTTAAAACAGAATTTTGACCGTCTGGATTTGAGAGATAATTATTCTCTACTTGTATTGCCTGGCTATCTTGGATCGAAAAAGGTGGTTGACAAGTGGGCACGTATTGCAGATGAATATATGGTTCAGCTTTATTCAGATTTTGCAGACGTAGACAATCCGGATGACCTGATGGAAATGTTTTATGATTCTAAGTTGACAGGCTCAGATGCATATCTGCAAAGCACGTCTCTTTGTTGTAATTGGATTACAGCACGTGCCAAGTATGATGAACTTGGAGAAGAGGACGACATGAGAATATCTCCTGCATCAGCACTTGCCGGCCGTATTTATTCAACACTGATGTCTCAGGTTACAGCCGGATCTACTTATGGTACGATATATGATGCGGATGCTGTCCGGTTCAGACTGTTGAAAAGTGAATTAACCAAATTGGAACAAATGGGACTTGTTCCGTTAGTCAAAGAGTTTGGTAAAGTTATGGCCTTCTCAGGAAAAACATTATTTGACGGACCTAATGAAGGACGTCAAACTTATTCTGTTGTTCGTGTGTTCAACCATGTAGGCAAGACATCAATGGATTTCTTCAACCGGATTGCATTCGAGACATGGGATCCCAAACGACAGCAGCAGACACGCAAGGAGTTGGTACGCTATCTCGACAGTATCAAAGGTTCGGGAAAATTGATAAAACGATATGAAATTCTTCGTTTGGAACGCAATGATAAGGATTTGGAAAAACATATCTATTTTGATGTGTTTCTGGAGCCTTTCTTCCCAGGAAAAAGCTATATCATGAAGATGCATGGTATGAAAGGAGAAGACGGTCCTATCAACTGGAATACTGAAACCGATGAAGGATAATTGCATGTTCAACGAATGACAGACAATCTCAAGAAAAAGGTCTTATGCACATTGGGCAAGAATCCTGAGCGGATATGACAAGTGGTGACATAAGACCTTTTTTTAGAAAAAACAAGCAATATTATGGAAGACTGGAACCAAGTTCACGCAACAGTGAGCATCGACGGCGAGAACCGCAACTACACCCGTATCAGTCTGGTTCAGAAGTTTGGTCAACATCATTATTTTGACATCGAAGTGCTTTGCAGTCCGCTTGTCAAAGAAAATGTGTGGCACCATGAACGCGAGGAAATGATAGCACTGCAGGGAAAAACGGTCGTCATACGCATGAAACATGAATTCAGTGGGGACGAAAGCATATTCAAGGGCATCATTACCTCAATCGGAATGGACGGTGACAAAGGTGTATCCGGGACCTTACACTACAGGGGATACAGCACGACCATACTGCTTGAATCCGGGCGAACCATGGATTCATTCACGGATGCCACACTCGGAGAAATCGTGAGTGAAGTGGTGGAAAAATACGGAAATGGTATCAGTATAGTGAACAATCCGGCATTCAAAAGCAGGATACCTTACGTACAGATGCAGGAGGAAAGCGCATACGAGTTTCTGCGCCGTTTGGCATGGCAATATGGAGAATGGTTTTATTATAACGGACAGGTGCTTTATTTTGGCAACCCGTACAAGGAGAAGGACGAGAATCTTGTCTATGACATTGACATGGACTCCATGCATTTCTCATCGTGTGTTGCTCCATTCCATTTCTCAAGACATGATTATCTGTCCGACAGCCACATGGATATGTTCGGGGACGATTCGGAAGCCGTCAGGGGTATCAATACCTATTTGGCCAATGCCATGAAGACTTCAGAAGGACTGTACCGTTCGCAGACCACCATGTACAGCCACACAGCCACCGGTCACCCGCTGGATATTGAACACTTTACAGCAGTGGAAAAAGGGCGTAAAGTCTCCTCACTTGTCTGGATGACAGGAAATACGAAAACATGCCGTGTACGTATCGGTGAACCAGTCGTAGTGCAGATTCCTCCAAACATGTGCAAGCGTCGGGATATGGGACGTTACCGCATTGTGGAATTAACACATAGAATTGAAGTAAGTGGAGGTTATGCCAACTCGTTCAAAGGCATTCCTGCAAGTATGGAATACATCCCGACGGAGGACATGCGGATGCCGGTCGCACATGCCATGCTGGCGGAAGTGACAGACAATGCCGACCCGGAAAACTTAGGTCGTGTACAGGTGCAATTTGCATGGCAGAAAAGCCGAAACAAGACCACAAACTGGATAAGGGTACGGAGCCTTGATGCAGGAAGCAGCGAAACGGTATCCAAGAACCGGGGATTCGTATTTGTTCCTGAGATTGGAGATCAGGTAATGGTAGATTTTGAACTGGGAGACCCGTGCAGACCTTATGTCAGCGGAAGTATGTTCCACAAGAACAACGGTGAAGGAGGAAATGCGGACAACCACATTAAAACTATTGTTACACGTAGCGGGCATACAATTGAATTTGATGATAGCAAAGATTCAACATGGGGTATTACAATAAAAGATGCAGAAAAAAACACTATCCATTGGAATACTAAACATAAAACCATAGAAATAATTGCGCCGCTAAAAGTAGTAGTAAAATCAGAAGAAATAGATTGTATAGCTTCCAAATGCGTGAAATTAGAATCAGGTGATGAAATTAGACTTCAGGCTAAAAATACTTTATTAATAAATGCAAAAACCATTTCTACAAATGCGGAAGACAAATATTCATTAGATGCGAAAACTATAGAAACAATTGCAGAAAGCACTTCACAGCAAACGACCAAAGGAGATATGATACTTTCTTCAAAAAAAGAAGTAAAAACTATAAGTGGTAATAAAAAGATAAGATTATCTTAATATCAATAATAGAGCTTATGAGTATTTTAAAGCTACAATATCATCCTGAATTGCTTTCCAGAATATATGGAGTTAACATAACAGTGCGTTCTTTAAACGAAGAGCAACGCCTTATGTATAAGGTAAAAATAGCTTATGGAGGAATTTTATATGACAATTTTCATCTACTGCAAATAACAAAATTTGATTATCATATAAATGAGAAACAACCTGATGAACATGCATTCCGTCTTGCGAATGAATGTATGAAAGCCTTTTTCCCAATTAACGTTATAGTAAACAAACTTGGTCTGATAGAAGCTATACAATCTGATGAAATATTTCAAAGATGGGAGGCCATAAAACCATCTTTGAAACAGCAATTCAACGGAAAAGGTGCAGAAGAATACATAAGAAGAACAGAGCAAATTCTACAAGAAGAGTTTTGCGTCCAAAAACTTATACATAAAGATATGTTTTTCAATGTGTTTTTTAAATTACTATATAAGGATGGCATTATCAATTCACAAACGACTTTTCCTTTGATACCGTTTAATGATGTTCTGAGATTCTCGTGCACGCAAGAAATTTCTAATGATAAAGAAAGCCCTTTGATTATTAGCAGAAAAGGATTAATGAATGACAAAAAAAAATTCGGTATGATTTTCCCAAAAGAATGTCATTCTATAAAGGATTTTCATTCTTCAATTAATGGTTGTTTTAATATTAAATATCAACTTGACAATTCGTCATTAATCGATAAAATTACGGCTAATTTTAAATTAGAGAGTAATGATTTTAAGAAAGAATACCATATGAGAGTACACTATCTTAACGAATACAATGTACTTCCTGTATCTATTCCCAAAATGGAATATTTAGGAAAAAGTTTAGAAGAGAAAAAAACATTCTCTAGTATATTAAAAAGGATATTTCAATAAAAGGAGGATGATATATGAGCGAACAACATGTCGTATGTGAAGGTGCAACAGTATATTGTAGTCTTTCTATGACTAACAATTCTCCTGCTACAGCAATACCTCTGACTATAACAAGTCAAACACTAGCTGTAGCTAATGGAAGTAAAAAAATAGCAACCAATAAAGACAACACAGTTATTAACATGTGTTTTGGTATATGCAATGATCCCAGAGTTCAGCCTCCATCTCCTAAACCTCCTTGCATGGCAAATGTAATATGGAATAAGGTTTATGAGAATGCAACCCTAACCGAAGCTGAATTAAAAATGCTATTAGAATGTTCTGAAGCTGATTGCCAGACATGTCCCGGAGGAAAAATAAGAGTTGCATTTCATGGACAAACTGCCAATATCGCTCCTGAAGATATTGGTTCAGTTTCAGCTGATATTATGGCCGAAATGAATCCTTTAACAACTCCGTTAGAACCTGCCTTGCGTAAAGATATTCCAATACTCATCAAAGCAGAATGAATATGAGCACAAATGATTCTTCAATTTCATTAGAACTTATACCACGTATACCTAATGACAGTAAAATACAAGTAGCGAATAATGATATTATTCGTTTCTATGCTACTGCACATACAAAAAACGTTGTGGGAAGAAGACTACATTATGCATGGAAAGTATATTCAAGTACTGCCTACAGCGAAGGAAATAAAGTTGCCGTATCCCTTCCTAACCGATATTGCGGAGAATGGGTTACATTATATGTAGATGTGGAAAAAAAAACATACAAATGGTATGCACGCATAGCTAATGCCATCAAGGATATCTTTTCAGAAGATATTGAAGAAACTAAACTTGAAATAGTAAACAAAACTCATGCCCATATTTCATTTTATCCATGGTGTCCTCCTTTGGTCAATCAAATCGAATGGTGTGATATTTATTATCAACCGCAATATAAGTATAGAGACTTATACTTAAACGACATAGGCTATATCGTACTAGATATTGAGGGAGTAAACGGAAGATACTTACATGGAGATATTTTAATTAACGGCCAACCTGTTGAAAAATGTATTCCTACGTTAGTATCAAACAATTATGCCTGTTTCTTTTTCCTAATATCTTCTGATTGGGTAGAACAAATGGAACCTGGAAGTGAAGTTACTATTGAATTCCGTTTAATGGATGAAGATATAAAAAAGCCAAATGGTGAGAGGTATACAACTACAAAAAAACTGCATATAGAAAAACGACGTAATAAATTAAACTTCAACCCCAGCAATCAGCCATTGGTTACTGGCGAATTAGCTGTTGTAGAGAATAACTTCGAAAAATGTAAGTACACACAGATAAAAGCAAAATTGATATATGATGATAATGGAAGAAAAGAATTATCAGGATATGTTTTTGATGAGAATCTCAACTATCTGCCAAAAACTATAGAAATTGTAGGATGCGACAATTTTAACACCCATCTGCATTTGGAGCTTATCAATTATTCAACTGATGGATGCGGGTTGGCTGAAACAGACAAGCATAAACATAGAGAAGGAGTTCTATCTCCCAAATTTAGTATTAAAAATAACCTTAATAATAATTTATATCAAGAAAAAGCTATAATAGATACCTCATCCGGTAAAGTTGACATAGATGTAAACTATACTTACGATAGATATAAATTATTAGCATTATTGATACCACTTGGCCCTGCAGTACAAGAGCATACATTAAAACTTGCAACATGTAGGCATATGAAAGACTTAAAGATACTTATGTATCCTGATATAGAATGGGAGTTTTACTTTACTTATAATTCAACAATCGGTAAACAAAAACTTTTAGGGATGGGGTTCGAAGTGAATGACCTCCATACTGATGAATTTGATCCTAAATGTACAATAGATGTTGAACATAAATTTAGTGTGAACCTTAAAGGTAGCTATAATAAAGGCTCTGAAACTATAATTCTTGGCAAAGAAATATCAGAAATTATAAAAGTTACATTAGATGTTTTTGCTATGATAAAATATCTAATTGTATCAGCTTTCCATTTAGAGAACACCCCCATATCAGATAATCCATCAGGTGCAGAAAAAATAAAAAATGTATCTCTGACAGCTCGCCCCCATAAGGCTTTATCTGTTTATATTTGTACCCCTGAAATTGCTTTAGGGATCAAATGGAAGATGATTCAAAAAGAAATAGGTAAAACAAACCTTGAATTACGGTTCTTTGCAAATCTAGATCCGTTATTAGTCGTTGGAATAATTATTGATGTTATAAGCCTTGCTTCCAGAAGTGGTCCTTGGGGTACAATAGTTGCAACTATTAGAAATGTAATGGAAGCATACGACCAAAAAATAAATCTATTTATTCTTGCGACAGCTTCATCTAAAGTGATAAGTGAATTAGTAGTTATAAACAGAGATGAAACAAGCGAAGAAGATCAAGATATTTTTAAATTTAGGGCAGAAGGTGAGCTTAAAGTCTTATTCGAACTTGATGTACAAGGTAAATTTATCGGAATACAACTGCAATTCAAAACAGAAGCTTATGGAAAAGGTGGTCTGTTCTGTGATTTGTATTTTGGCATTGATGATAATGGTATATACTATACTGTTGGATATGGAAATACAAGTTGTGAAATTGCAGCAAAAATAAAAGGAAGCATATTAACAAATACCACTCATAAAAGAAGAGGAAGCATTGTCAAACAAGATTCGAAAAAAGAAGAGGTTTCTTTTGTTGAATTAGAACATAAAATTGAATTAATTCCTGAAAAAACTTGGGGAGATAATATGACAAATAATAAAAAGAAAAAAAATAAACATTATATCAAAGTAAAATAGTATGAATATAAAAAAAATTATTATCATGAGTTTATTAGGTTTTTTGGGTATGAATACCAGTGGATGTGCAAATGCACAGAAAAAGAACGAGATAGTTGATTCATTTACGATAGATGAAAAGCAGCCTAAAAATTATTATTTATTGACTATGTCAAGTAATGGATGCAATTTCAGGATACTTATAAATGATATTCCTATTTGGGGCTTTTGGGACGAAGGGGCATATTCTGGTTCATATCCTATAAACCATTTTATTATGAAAAGTGGAACGCAAAAATTAAAAGTAGAATTATATCCTGCATATACACATGAAGATTTAGGAATAAACAGTGAAGAACCGTTATATATTGAAATTAAAAAACGTCTTGATGGTCAAACATTAGATGACTATGTGACTGTATTAACAAATCCAATACCAAAAGTCAAGAAAGGAATACCTTACTATGAATATGAATGTACATTTGATGCTGAAGTTCCTTATAACATATCTATTTTAGATGAATGTATCAGATTAGATTCTATAAGCAACATAGAAGAAATGGCAGTAAAAAAATATAATGAAATAAAAAGTATGTATGAAAGAAAAGATTTTTCTTCATTTAAAGAAGAATTTTTCATTCGAAATGAAAGGATTGGACTTTCAAATTATTACAAAGATGGAGAGTGTGACAGAGAAATGGAAGATCAAATCAACACAATGAAAAAATTATATGAACATGTAGCACCAATACAAGATTATGAAATAAAATTTTATGGCGATAAAAAATTAATCCTTTTATATAGTAAAATTGATTGTACATATGCATTTAGATTAGATGATGGAGGTGATGATATATGGCCATTACCATTCTTTTTAGGAATGCGTAAAGGTAGTGATAAACTTGAAATTGTCTTTTAATGAATACCCAAAATTACAGCAAAGAAGCCATAAAAACCCGTATGTATCGCCATGCGATGAACTACTGGGGAATCAAAAAAGTAGAGAATCTGGATCCATTAGTGAAACTGCTACTCGAAGCACTCTCCAGTGAACTGTTCGGCTTGTCGCACGAAATAGAAGACAGCCATAACCGTATGCTGGATAAGATAGCCAATATGCTGACACCAGACACGCTGGTACATGTGCATCCTGCGCATGGGATATGCCATGCTCTTCCCAATGATACAGCAAAGGCGGAAATCACACGGGATACAGGCTTCTTTGCCAACCTACCGTTCGGTAAAGACAGACAGAAGGGGAAACTCAGCCTTTATCCAGTGAAGAATACTGTATTATATAATGGTGACGTACGCAAACTGATATGTAGTGGAGATATATACAAACTGGATGCAACCATGACTAAAGAGTTGGTTTACCGTGCCCCTTTGAACATGGCTGGACTATATAACCATACAATCTGGATTGGCGTAAAAATGGACGAAAGAATACAGAAGCTGGAAAATCTTCCGTTCTATTTTGAAATGCCTTTCCGAGAAAACAGGCAAAGTCTATATTCACTGCTTGCTTACTCCAAATGGAGCTTTTGCGGAATGCCATTGAGCATTCAGCATGGGCTGTCAGAAGAAGAGGAATCGGACAATCCGGAAACCTTGTTTTCGATGTGCAATATAGAACAGGAAATAGAACATGATATTCTGACTTCATACAGCAATCAGTTTGTAAGGATTGCAAGTCCTTTGCAAATGGATGTAAAATTAAAATCCGTATTGCCGGAAGAAATAATGGAACATTACCCTGCAAGTCTGTTCGAAGACAGCGAACCATTGTTTTGGTTCAGGGTAAAGTTTCCTTCCAACTTCACCCCGGACTGTCTGGATGAGCTGAAAGTATGCATGAACGCCATAATTGTTCAAAATAAGCGTTTAAAGCACTTCATCTCGAAGGTTAATGACCTGACAGCCGTGATTCCCCTACCCACTGGAGAAGAAGAACACTTTTATTCGGTAGCCTCGGTATCAGATATCATGGATAGGAAATACACTGAAATACCTTATGGAGGAAAAGGGGAACGAAGCAATACTTATGTAATCCGTCGAGGAGGATGTGAACGGATGAATTCGCGTGAAGTAAAAGAATACTTGTATAGAGTACTTGATCTGCTGCAAGACAGAGGTGCATTCATAGCTTCGCTTGAAAGGGATACGTTTTCAAGCGAAATACAGGAGATGGACAGTCTGCTAAACCATATGGAACGAATGATAAAAGACATACAGTCCGCTACCGGTTCACTTTCCTACTTACTGGTCGATTTGTCGGAAAAAGCTGAAATGCTGTATGTGGACTATTATACGAGCAACTGTGAGGCAGCCAATGATTTACCTGTAGGCACTTCGCTGATGCAGTTGGAAGATTCCAGTCTGAAGAGAGATAGCATATTTATGCTTACCACGACACGGGGTGGGAAAAGCATACCCATATCGGCCAATCGTTTCGACATGTACAAGTATGCGCTGACCACTCGCGACAGGATTGTGACGAAAACTGACATCTTGAACTTCTGTCGGAAAGAACTTGGAAAACATTTACAGAATATTCGCATAGAACACGGAACTATGGTAAGCTCACGGCCCCATGAAGGTCTGGTACGCTCCATTGACATTTACCTGACACTTAGGAAAGATGAAGAGAGAGACTTGGATTTTATGGTAGAAGATTTGGAGAACCGCTTGAGCAGTCGTTCGCTTGACAGATTCAATTATCGTATTTTTATAGAAAAAGCAGGCTGATCATGAATGATATTAACATGCAAATAGTCCAGAATCATCTGCAAAATGCCAATACACTGGATACAGACTTTCTTGCGGAAGTTATTTTAGCAGCACTCATTGAGCAAGGAGTAAGTTACGGAGATATACAAATTGTACGTAAAGGCGAACAGCGAGCCGGTGTAGGGAAAGACATCGACAGTGCAGAATTACATTATAAGCCGGAGAAGGATACATCGGACTATCTGAAAATATTTGTCAACCGTAAAGGTCTGTTCGACATATTGCCAGAAGGAGTGTTTTTTGATGGACGGCAGCTCCCTGTAGAAGATATAGAAGCCATGGTACAGCGTGTGCGAGAAAACCGGATTCAGGAGAAGAAGATACGAAAGTTCTTTTCCCTGTACGAAAATGAGATAGACCAGGCAAAAGTGGAAATGCAGCTGCTGGAAAGACGTGTAGACAACAAAAATGTCTATTCTGATTTTGCAAGCTTGTTTGTGAATTATTGGCCACTGGTGCGGCTATTGTCGCTTCAACAGACAACGATATTCATGAAAATGCTACCGATACTTCATCGTATAAGAGGGCATGAAAAAAATATCAGCAAGGCTATGACATTGATTCTTGGATTGCCTATACGGATAGAGGCTATAACCAACATCCATAACAGTAGACACATCTATAAGCTCGGGGCAATGCGTATTGGAGAAAATCTCGTCTTGGGCAACAGCTATAGGGACGGTCTATATGATACAAAACTGTATGTTGAAGATATTCCACAGAAACGAATAGCGGAATTTCTAGAAGGTGGAACAAGCAGGATAATCGTAAATCAGTTAATTGATATGCTGTTCCCTGCTGACATGAAAGTGGAAATAATACTCAAGGGTATACCTCAGAGGATACGTCTTGCCAACCAAAACTGTTCGGAAGAAAGATCTTTCTTGGGTATTAACTCACGTTTGTGACAGAAACAGATATAAAGTGTAAAAAGGCTTGGGGCAGTTTGAGTTTTTTTTATCTTTGCAAGTTCTTTTTTCAAAAGTGTAATAAACAAATAATCATGATTAAACATATATATTTAAATAATTTTACATGCTTTGAAGAATGCTGTTTATCCTTCTGTAAAGGCATTAACCTGTTCATAGGCCGAAACGGTACGGGTAAAACACATATAATGAAGTGCATGGCAGCTTCAATGAAAGCCAATGCACTTTTTGAGCAATCAACCTCTAAAACAAAAGATAAATTTGCAGATCTGTTTACAGAAAAACTGATTGGATATTTCAAACCGGATATCTTGGGACATCTCGTGTATAAATACGGTTCCGGACAAGCATCTGTGAAAATAGCATTGGATGCCGGTGAACTGGCATACACTTTTGGAGAGAAGGCTTTGTTGGCAAAATCAGACAACAACACCTATATTGACCAGCCACATTTTATCTATATCCCTCCGCGAGAAATGTTTTCACTGTTTGAAGGATTTATTAGCTTGTATGAAAAAAGAGAGATTTCCTTTGATGAAACATACCTTGATTTGGCAAAAGCCATGGATGCAGCGCCATTGAAAAATGAAGCGTTGAAGAAAGTTCAGAATATGCTTGCTCCTGTTCTGAAAAAGTGGAATATAAGCGTTTTGAGAAAAGGTAATCGATTTTATATCATTGATGGCGGAAAGGAATATGAAGCACATCTGGTGGCAGAAGGACTTCGGAAGATGGCTACCTTACTGTATCTTAGCATCAACGGTGAACTGAAACCGGGGAGCATCTTGTTTTGGGATGAACCGGAATCGAATATGAATCCGACATTGATATCTATCATAGCCGACCTTCTTATCGAACTGGCCGGGAAATATGAGGTGCAGATATTTGTGTCTACACATGATTATCTGCTGTCGCATAAGTTGTCCATGATGGCTGAATATGCACCTGAAGAGAGTCCGGAAATGCGTTTTTTTAGTCTCTGCAAGACCGAACATAAGGTTACCTCAGAAGTGGCAGATAAACTGATAGATATCAGCCATAATCCTATTCTGGAGGAATATTCAGCATTTTTTGATTTGGAAAACGAATACATGAACAGATACCATGAAAGAGTATAAAGAAAGCGGCCTCCTATTCCGCTTTACCGAGCAATGGGAAGTGTATCAGTTGGACCTGGAGCCTGATTATCGGGAAAAGATCTGTAGACAGGTGCCCGAAACAAAATGTATTGACTTTATCGGTTTTAACCAAAGTAAAGACATTTTGCTCTTCGTAGAAGTAAAAAGTTTCAGAGGCTACGGCAACCGTACAAATGTACAAAGACTGGCTGGCACGAACGATGACATAACGGTTGAAATAGCCCAAAAAGTCAGGGACTCTTTGGCTGTTCTGATAGGCGGTGCAAGGCATTCTACCCATTTGCCTGACAATTGGAAAAAGTGTATTGATCATTTGAACAAGGATAAAGCACTGAAAGTTATTGCATGGGTAGAGATGGATATCTCTACAGCAAACCTGCTGAAACGGGCGAATGTCAACATGAGCACCCGGCGGAATGAATTGAGAAAACGTCTTACGTGGCTTACTTCCGATGTGCAGATTCTAAATATACAAAACTATCATAGCGAACTGGAAGGCATGGAAGTGTCGACGGTTAACTAACAGACGAAATTATGAGTCTTAAAGTACCCGAAGTCAGTATACAACATAAAATTCTTGTAGGACACCTTATCCTGTTTGCTATAATAGCATGCATATTCGGAATTCTACAACATGAACGTATGCGTATATCGGATATTGAAAAAGAAGCCAGACACATTCAGCAGGTACAGCGCAAGGTCAATACGGCCCATCGTCATATCACACTTCTTGCCATGTTGGGTGAAACTGCCATTTCTTGGGAGAGAAAGGATTTTGCCGACTATCGTTCACTTCGGCAGTACGTGGATTCCACATTGCTGGATATACGAAAAGAGAATGAAATCCATGTTGCGCGAAGCCAAGTAGATTCACTGCGTTCTCTCTTGAAAATCAAGGAAGAGCACCTGGCTCAAATCATGTATCTGATTCAAAGCCGAGATGGTCATGGCGTTTTACAATTCAGCAAAATACCTTATAATGTCTTTCCGCAAACGATAACTCGCAAGAAAAAAGGATTGGCGGGCTTCTTCGGAGGCAAAGAGACAGTAGAAGTTACACCCAGCACTTCGGCTGCATTGCATGCATTGAATAAAGAATTGCTTTCCATGCAGAACGAACTCAATGACAACATAGATGTCTGTACTGATAGTTTACGCAGGCACAACAAGGTTATCAATGGAAAACTGCGCTCGCTGATGACAACCATGAATGATCAGGCCGAGCAAATACTTGAAGATAAGGAAAAACAATTGAATGCCTCTTATGACCGTTCAAAAAGCATCATCACGTGGCTGGTTATATCAGCTGTTATACTGCTGATTGTTTCTTATCTGATTATCCAGAAGGACCTGCGTGAGAAGCAGAAGACCAGCAAAATGTTGGAGGAAACCATAGAGCAGAATGCTGCATTGCTGCAAATGCGCAACAAAATCATTTTAACCATATCGCATGATATCCGCTCCCCTTTGAACGTGATTAGTGCAACAGTTGAATTGGCAAGGAGGGAAGTGGATAACCAACGGCGTGATACCTATTTGTCCAACATTGAATCAGTGTGTCTGCATGTAGTACATCTGCTGAATAATTTATTGGATGTATACCGGTTGAATCAATCCAAAGAAGAATGCAACTATGTTCCGTTCAGTCTGCATGAAATGCTTGATCGGATTGCTTCCCGTTTTTCCGGTCTGGTCAACGACAAGGGATTGCTGTTCAACACCTCGTTTGACAATACGGATGTCAGATTACGTGGAGATGTGGACCGTATAGAACAGATTGTCGGCAACCTGCTCAGCAATGCTATCAAGTTTACGGAATGCGGAGAAATCTCCTTTCATGCCGGTTATTCTCAAGGGAAATTGTATTTGGAAGTGACTGACTCCGGCATTGGCATGACGGAGGAAACACTTGCACGTATTTTCCGCCCATTTGAACGGCAGATGACAGCAAACAATACTGATGGCTTTGGTTTAGGTTTGTCCATTATACAGGGACTTGTCCATCTCTTCAACGGAGAAATTGACGTAAAAAGCAAGATTCATCAGGGAAGTACCTTCAAGGTAACTCTTCCTCTTGAAGAAACGGATGAACCGCTGGAATGTGAAAAGCCCGTATTGACCCATACCGGACATTTGCCTCATAATATACTTGTCATTGATGATGACAGTATGTTGCGTGCAGTCATCAAGGATTTGCTAGAACGTAACGGCATTAATTGTACGACCTGTGCTTCGGCCAAAGAACTGGTAAAGGAGATGAGAGAAAAGGACTATGATTTGTTGCTTACTGATATTCAGATGCCAGGTACCAACGGTTTTAATCTCCTGATTTTGCTACGACATTCAAATATAGGTAATTCTCGCACGATACCGGTCATAGCCATGACCGCACGTGGTGAGCAGACCAAGGAGTCCTTACAGGAAGCCGGATTTACGGATTGTATCTATAAACCGTTTTCTTATAATGAACTGCTCAATCTGCTTTCATCTATCAATCAATGTCATGTAGCAGCGTCTCCGCCAAGTGATTTGGATGCCTTGCTGTCAGAGGTTCAGGATAAGGAAAAACTGCTGTTTACCTTGATAGAGCAGTCCAGAAAAGACCAGGATGAATTGCTGGCTGCTTTATCGGCAAGCAACAGAAGACAGATGCGTGAAATAGTCCATCGGATGCAACCTGTCTGGGAACTTCTGCATATGGAGGATATTCTATTTGAATACCGTGATATTTTAAAGGATGACCAAGTGAGTGATGTGGTGCTGAAGAACCACACACGGCAGATTCTGAGTCATGTTTCAACATTGATGACGAAAGCAGAAAAAGAACTAACACGATTGAAAAATGAAAAGGAAAGTATTGATTGTTGAAGACAATATAAACCTGTCACAGATGCAGAAAGACTGGTTTGTACAGGCCGGGTATGACGCTATAACGGCCGTAGATGCAACGAAAGCCCGTTCGTTAATCCGCAAGGTACATTTTGACTTGATTCTTTCGGATGTGCGTTTGCCGGACGGAGACGGAATCTCATTGCTGGAGTGGCTGCGTAAGGAAAAGAATAATACTCCTTTTATTATTACCACTGAGTATGTGTCTGTACCTGATGTTGTCCGTACCATTAAATTGGGAGCTGTAGATTATCTGCCTAAACCCGTACGCAAAGAACACTTGCTGGAACTGACCAAGGATGTATTTGCTCCTTTGGTTACAGTAAGAAAACAGGAGCCGATGCTGCTTCAGCGTAAAAGCTCCAGAATGAGAGAGATCCTGAAGTATGCAGAAATGGTTGCTCCTACTGATATGTCAGTGCTTATTTACGGAGCCAGCGGAACAGGAAAAGAGTCTATAGCCCAAAGTATCCATCAAGGAAGTGATCGTTCCAATATGCTTTTTCTGGCAGTGAACTGTGCACTTCTCCCCAAAGATTTGGCTCCTTCCCTATTTTTTGGTCATGAAAAAGGTTCCTTTACGGGGGCAGATAACAACAAAGCAGGCTATTTTGATAAGGCCAAGGGGGGTACCTTGTTCTTGGATGAGATAGGTACCATGTCTTATGAAGTACAAGCGATGCTGCTGCGGGTGTTGCAAGAGAATACCTATATGCCGGTGGGAAGCAATCGGGAACATATTGCAGATGTACGTATAGTTGCAGCTACCAATGAAAACATTCAGCAGGCAATCCAGGAAGGCCGTTTCAGAGAAGACCTTTACCATCGTCTAAACGAGTTTGAAATTACAGTTCCCTCCCTGGCTGAATGCACTGAAGATATTCTCCCTTTTGCTGAATTTTTCCGCGAACGCTATTCTAAAGAATTCAAGAAGGATACTGTCGGTTTTACAGAAGAAGCTAAGTGTAAAATGTTGACTTATGCCTGGCCTGGCAATGTACGTGAACTGCAAAATATGGTGAGACGTTCTGTGGCTATTTCTGAATCTCCCGTATTGGATTGTTTTGGCATCGGACAAAGTACAGGAGAAATTAAAAGCCCGGAGCCGGACAAGGCTGCGAAGAAAGAATTAGAAAAAAAACGAATAATCAATGTGATAGAAGAATGTAATGGAAACATTTCCCATGCCTCACAAATTTTAGGAATAAGTCGTACTTCAATCTATAAAAAGATAAAGTAACAAATTGTGACACGGATTATTACATACGTCTTTTTTCGTACACCAAACGGGAAATGCCATTGGGGTACAGTTTGAAAGAGCGGAGTTGCCAATGATGTTTACCGATACTATCCATCAATGAAAATCCTTTCCCGTAGGATATCGGTAACGTATAAAGAACCATTTCGTCAACAAGATTATATTGGAAAAGACCATCGGCATAATCTGCACTATTTTTATCATGTATGATAGTCTGGCATATACAATCCGCGCTAAATCTACGTATCATGTCAGACAGGTCTATTATGCCATATAATTCATTGATTTGAAATGAAGCTTTTTCTTTCCAATACGGAAAACCTTTTCGAGGTTCTTCCATAAGCCATTGCATGAATTTTTCCTCTTGCTTTGGAAGAAATCCATCCAATGTAATTGCCATAACGATTCGTATTCTTGCCATACCCTTATCTGAAAAAAGCATGAAGCCCATGCAGTTTCAGGTAGAGGCTCTGGTAATAGCCCAAACGATAACTTGCATGGGCTCATGCTATAAGGTATAGCATAAGCCTCACGCAATAGTCATCGTTTTTTTTGAAATTTACCAGATTTCTACCTGTGACATCTTGCGACTTATGTATATAAGCAACGGAAAACATCCCGTAATCCGCCGTTATGTTCTATTTCAGGTTCAAAGATACGGAATGTTTCTTGAAAATCAAATCCGGCCATGATTTATTTGCCATCCTCTTTGTTTTCAGATTCTGTTTTTTCAATACCCAGCCGTTCACACAGTTCGGGGTCATTCATGATCCGTTCCATCTCGTCGTTGATGATGGCTTGGGCATCCGCCTTGATCTGGTCGTAATTGCGCTGAATCTGTTCAAGCATGATGTCATTCCCCTCTTTATCCTTGAAGGAGTTGATAACCGGTATTCTCTTGTATGCCTTTTCTTCGGCACTCACTCTGGCATGGTCCACAATAATTTCCGCATGGAAAATCTTCTGGTCAATTTTCTCACCGAAGTTGTCCGATACGGCACCTACAAAGGAACCTTGTGACAGGTTGGAAATCTTGGAAGCCGGAATTAGGGAATCCAGCTGGGTATTGATGGAGGTGGAAACATCCTGACGGTTGACGGAAACGGATTGCCGTTTCTGAAGGATCTTTCCGAAACGTTCCGAAAGCGTCTTGGCCGTTTCACCGACCACCTGTCCGCTGAAAATGTTGCCGACTGTATTTTGGATTACCTTACTCTCCTTTTCACCATAGTCACGGTTCAATTGGGAGAAGTCCTGGAAACCCAGACAAACTGCTACTTTGTTGGATCGTGCCGTTGCAATCAGGTTGTCCAGTCCACGGAAATAAATGGTGGGTAACTCGTCGATGATGACTGTACTTTTAAGCTGTCCCTTCTTGTTGATGAGTTTCACGATGCGCGAATTGTAGAGACCCAATGCGGCGGAATAGATGTTCTGACGGTCCGGATTATTGCCCACACACAAAATTTTAGGTTCTGCCGGATTGTTGATATCCAATGAAAAATCATTACCGGTCATCACCCAATAAAGCTGCGGGGAAATCATTCGGGTGAGCGGGATTTTCGCAGAAGCTATCTGGCCATAGGCTAAGCACCCAGCGCCTTGCCACTTTTTACAGTGGTAGGTTTCCAAGCACTCGCCTCCGAACCGTGCATACAGGTCTCCCCGTACACGGCTCTCCACCTTCTCATTCAGTCTAACTTTCCTGCGTGTATTTTGTGATGGCATACTGAACATACTGCTAATGTTTTGCGGTTACGTGAAATCATTTTAATTTCCCAATCACTTTTGCCTTTTAGGTCTTTCAATTTGCGTACATGGTGCATTTCAAGATTGTCCGTAGCACCGCAATTTTCACATACACGTGCCTGAAGTCTCTTGATTAGTCCATTTCTGCCGCCTGTTATGGCAACCGTGTTTGGCAGTTTGTCATCCAAATACCGATTGGGCAGTTCCTTTCGCTTAAAGCCTTTGTCGTAGAACTCACGTTTGAACTCATATCCCCTTTTATTGGTGTACGGTATGGCAAATACTCCGTTCTTCTTGTACTTCGCAATGATTTTCTTTTTAGAAGTGCTGTACTTTGCGGCGTATGTCTTATACATACTGTATTCCATGATGTTATAAAAAGAGTCAATGACGGGACTATTATTTGCAATCGAATAGAAGTTATAGAACCCCATGATTTCAGAGTTATATTGGCTTATAATTTCCAAATCATCAAGACAGCGCATATATGTACGTCCTTTGGGCTTCCAAACCTCCTTACCTTTTTGAACAGTAATCTTTACCGCATCATATTCAAGGAGCTTCTTCCGCATCACTTCGGTAGTCACATACAGGACTATCTTATGGTCTAAGCTTCTTGTCAAATGTCCGTTTTTATCCCTATGGGTGTCATTGGATTTGCGTACAAATACGTCATAGCCGAGAAATTTAGCATGTTTTCTTGCATTGGTTATCAGCGTTTTTTCATCAGATAGTTCCAATTTCAATTTGTCTGCCATAAATTGCTTTATGTCCTCTTTGATTTTGATACAATCCTCTTTGCTGCCAATAACACCAATGAGAAAATCATCCGCATATCTCACATATTTTAGACGTTTCATGTCCGCATCCATTTCATCACTTGCTGGATATTTCAGACGTTCTTTGACAACTTCTCCAATTTGTTTCAACAGTAGTCGCCGTTCCGTTTCATTCTTTGCTTGTTTCAGCTTTGTTGTCAAGTAGTATTTTTTCTGCCCAAGTTGTTTTGCTATCGGATTTTCTTTGCGCCTTTTTCCCTTATTGAATTTTTGAGTGTATTCTTTGATGTATTTGTCGAACTTGTCAAGATAGATATTTGCCAGTATAGGACTTATTATCCCACCTTGTGGTGTTCCGCTATACGATTTGTGAAATACCCAATCTTCCACATATCCGGCATTCAGAAACTTTCGGATAAGGCGTAGAAAACGCATATCTGAAATACGTTCTGAAAGAATAGCTATCAATACTTCGTGGTCTATATTGTCAAAGAAACCTTTAATGTCTCCCTCGATGAACCATTTTGTATTGTTGAATGTCTTTTGTATGCTCCAAAGTGCAGTCTGCGGACTTCTCTGTGGTCTGAAACCGTGAGAAGAATTTTCAAAACTGCCCTCGTAGATTGCTTCCAAAATCATTCGGATAACTTCTTGCAGAAGTTTGTCAATGAATGACGGAATACCCAGCGGTCGCATTTTCCCGTTTTTCTTGGGAATGTACACCCGCTGAGAGGGATTTGGCTGGTACGTCTCATCTTTGAGTGTACCTATCAACCGTTCAATATGGGATATACAGAAACCGTCAATGGTTTTTCCATCGACACCTTTCGTCATATTGCCCTGTTTCGTATAAATACGTTGGTAGGCAATGTAGTACATCTCCTCATTAAACAGTAACCGATACAAACGTTCAAACTTGTAAGCCAAGTCGGAACTATGTTGTGTTAGACTGTTTAATATCTTTTCTGGATTTCTTTTCATGTCTCTCACATTTTCCAAAATTTGACATTAAACGATATTGGCTGCTTCCCTTCGCCATGTACAAGGCTTTCCCTTGCTCGGACTACTACGGAAGCTCTGTTGCCATATGGGTTGCCCCACTTAGGCAATCCCCGTTTAGACATATAATAACTATTGGCATGATAGATTGTCGGATACGACTTTCGTCCTTTACTATGTATGTAGTTGCTCCGTGATAAGTTCTTTTTGCCCATGCATCCTACAAGGCGAAGCTGGGTATCACGGCTTGACGTTTGTAACTGTCTTCCGTCAAGGCTTAACCATCGAGCCGCTTAGACTATCGTTCAACCAGTATAGGCTTTATCCTCATATCTATCGTTTCACCTCGCCACACGGTCAGAACTTGACAGTTAGTTCACTCGTGGCTTTACCGACATGCTACACTCCCCATCGTCTTTCGTTGAATGGATAAGTCGGCTGGTGATAGGTTATTATTTCAAAGAACACGAACCTAATAGCTTGCCAAAGCTATATTTATTATATGCCCTTACGGGCGCACCTGCAACTGATCTTGAGCTCCTGATTTCCAGGCATCCATGAAAGGAGAAAGATAGTTCTCCAGCTCTGGATAAGAGGTCAATATGGTAAACAAATCTGAATAAGGTTTGTTCAGCAGTTCCACGGCATGAGGGAAGCTGCAGTAGATACCGTTCTTGTAAATTTTGAGATACCAAATGATGGCTGCCAACAGGATAATCGGTGATTCCACAAAGAAGTCTCCCTGTTTTTCAATATCGGGTAAGTCAAGGGCATTGCTGCCCCCTTCTCCCCTAAGAACCGTACGTGAG
>ERZ791601.253-NODE-253-length-50434-cov-2.763929_pt1 | contig 50434 bp, 47 predicted proteins | sample MGYA00509967_ERZ791601 | MGnify/ENA primary metagenome ERZ791601 (study PRJEB30046, sample SAMN00791930) | human gut metagenome | study: EMG produced TPA metagenomics assembly of the A metagenome-wide association study of gut microbiota in type 2...
ACCCCCACAATTTATCCCTTTGTTTCTTCCTTCTGTACCTGATTTGGAAGCAGCACACAAATCTGCCGTTCTTTTCCTTTTCTTCTGATCTGTTTACTGCCCTCATATTTTCTGATCAGGGCTTCTGCAAGCGTCTGTTCCTTCTTGCGCAGGATTCGTTTTCCTGTCATATAATCGACATCCAGAAACAAACTGCCCTTTCTCTGTCGCACGGTAAACTGTACAAACGCATCAGCACCTGTCGAGACATGTGTAAATGCCGTTTCTAACATCGCATCGGCGATTACCGTCACATCCAGCTCTGCCATATCCGATATATGTACCGGCTCTACGACAGCATCAAACAAAAGCGTTCGTTCCTGCGCACGCTTCGTATAATCTGCCACCACTGCATCCAGCGTCACATTTCCACTCAGTGTCTGTCCATAGACAAACGGTGCTTCTACCAGCCGCTCATAGTGGCGTTCACTCTCTGCCAGCATCTGTGCCAGCATCTGCTGTTCTTTTTTCTGCCATCTGGCTTCTGACCGGTTATAGACATACGGAACATAATTGCATAAAATCACAATTCCTATGATCCACACCACATACAAAACAACAAAATTACTGATTTCCACATCGCCCTGTCGTATCCGATCAATCAGCTTCCAGCGCGAAGCAAGGGATACGTACGCGATCAGAATATACCCGATCATGATATTCCGGTACAGACGTCCATCCCCGGTATATTCCTTCCGGAAAATGAATTTCAGAATAAGTGTTGCAATGACACAGCACACATTCATCAACCCCAAAATCAAAAAGTTCGTAACAGATATTGGAAGTGGCTGGAATCCGATAATACTCAGCTGGTACTCCTGCAGCTTCGGAAATGGCAGCGCCGCCATTGTAAAAAACAGACTTCCAACACCCTGTTGTAACACAACGATGCAGAAGTTTCTCCATAGATCCCCCTCGTTATTCACGGCAACAACCGTCATCATGACTGCAATCTCCACGAGTCCTGCCGGAAACCACGCTACCTCACCGTGATAACTCATCAAAAACTCATACAGTATAAAATATACCATCAACACAGCCCATATGCCTGCATGAAACAGAAACGATCTCGGTTTCCGTTTCAGCAGGAACATGGAGCTTAAAAACAGCCACGATCCAGTTACAAACCCTAACATAACAAGCTTATAAACATTCTCTGTCATACCAACAACCTGTTACAGCGCCTTCATCCGGTCAATTGCCTTGACTGTATTCTCATAGGTTCCAAATGCAGTCAGACGGAAATATCCTTCGCCGCTTGGTCCGAATCCAGAACCCGGTGTACCAACGACATTTGCCTTCTCTAACAGATAATCGAAGAACTCCCAGGAACTCATACCGTCTGGTGTCTTCAGCCAGATATAAGGGGCATTGACTCCCCCGGATACCGAATATCCGGCACTCTTCAATCCATCAAAGATATACTTTGCATTCTTCATATAGTATGCGATCTGCTCGCCAGTCTGCTTCTTTCCTGCCTCAGAATACACAGCTTCACCGGCTGCCTGCACAATATACGGAGCACCGTTGTATTTTGTTCCATGGCGTCTTGCCCAAAGTGGATTCAGGGCAACACCATCTGCGGATTTTAACTCCTTTGGAATCACTGTAAATCCAAGTCTTGTTCCGGTAAATCCGGCATTCTTCGAGAAGCTTCGAAGCTCGATTGCACAAGTCTTTGCACCGTCACACTCATAGATGGTATGTGGTACATCCGGCTCACTGATATATGCCTCATATGCAGCATCGTAGATGATCACTGCATGCTTTTCGTTTGCGTAATCTACCCATTTCTGCAACTGATCCTTCGTGATCGTTGCACCGGTCGGGTTGTTCGGGAAACACAGATAGATGATATCCGGTGTCTCCTCTGGAAGTTCTGGTGCGAATCCATTTTCTTCCTTACATGGCATGTAGATCACATCGCTCCAAAGACCGGTTGTTGCATCATACGTTCCGGTTCTTCCTGCCATAACATTCGAATCTACATAAACCGGATATACAGGATCGCAGACAGCGATCTTATTGTCAAGGGAAAAGATCTCCTGAATATTTCCGGAATCACATTTTGCACCGTCACTAACAAATACTTCGTCGATTGCGATGTCAACACCGCGTGCATTGTAATCGTTCTTTACGATCGCACTACGCAAAAACTCATAACCAAGGTCAGGTGCATAGCCCTTAAATGTCTCCTGCACGCCCATCTCGGATACTGCCTCATGCAGACGGTCGATGATTGCCGGTGCGAGTGGCTGGGTTACATCACCGATACCAAGACGGATGATCTCCTTGTCAGGATTTGCCTCCTGATACGCACGTACTTTCTTGCCAATGGTTGAGAAGAGGTAACTTCCCGGAAGTTTCAAATAGTTGTCGTTTACTTTAAACATGTCTTTTTCCTCCTAAATTGTACAATATATTTTATAATTATAAATCAATTTCACCATCGAAGACGACCTTGGCAGGGCCTGTCATGTAGATGATGTTCGCGTCGCGGTCCCAGCGGATGATAAGCTCGCCGCCAAGCAGCTTCACTGTCACTTCATCTTCTGTCTTGCCATTTAAGATGCAGGCAACGGCAGTCGCACAGGTACCGGTTCCACAGGCAAGTGTCTCGCCGGTTCCACGTTCCCACACACGCATCTTCGCATACGTCGGACTGACTAACTCGACAAACTCTGCATTGACACGGTTCGGGAAGATCGGATTGTTCTCGAACAGCGGTCCTACTTCCTCCAACGGGAAGTTGTCGACGTCGTCCACGAAGCTCACACAATGTGGGTTACCCATGGATACGCAAGTAATGCGATATTCTTTTCCATCTACCGTAATCGGATAATCTTTCACGAGATCACCCGCATCTGGAAGCTTCACCGGAACGTCCTCTGGTGCAAGAATCGGGGCTCCCATATTGACACGCACAAGTTCTACTGTCTTCCGTCCGTTTTTCTCCTCATCGCCAAATGTAAACTCCAGATATTTGATACCTGCCAGCGTCTCGATGGACACGGAAGTTTTATCCGTCAGTCCATAATCATACACATACTTTCCGACGCAGCGGATACCGTTTCCACACATCTCACTCTGCGTGCCGTCCGCATTGTACATATCCATCTTGAAATCCGCCACCTCCGACGGCTTGATCAGGATCAGTCCATCTGAGCCAATTCCGAAATGCCGGTCTGATACCCGCACTGCAAGTTCCGATGGATGTTCTACTTTTTCCTTGAAGCAGTTGACATAGACATAGTCATTGCCAAGTCCTTCCATCTTCGTAAAATGAAGTCTCATATGCTCACCTTCCATCTTTTTTTCGTTTATTTTTTATTTTACTCGTTTTTCCAAACTAAACCACTGAAATTTTACCATAAAAAAAAGGAGAGTGCAACGCACTCTCCGATAGAATCTCGATATCGTCTATTTATTCGTCAAATAAATAAACAGCCGACTTCATTATACTGTGAATGTAAGATCTAAATAATACATATACTGCCCTTCCACGATCTGACCGTCCACGGCACTGACTCCAAACAGATATCGCTCTTTTCCCCCTTCTCTCGTAGATCCATAATACGCCCATATCGGAATCACATTACATTTTCCATCCGTATAACACACATAGACATAATTTAGCTCCACCCGGTCTATCATTATCTTATGGACATCTGCATAGGCATTCGTCTTTTCAAATTTCTGCATATAGTTCTGCGCCGCTGCATCCACCTGTTCCAGGGTAAGAACACTTTCAATTCCGATTCCGGTCTCTTCCACGTCATATGGCGCTGACTGTATATCTGCCACAGCCACGCCGTCAACATCTACCGCAACCGTGATCACCTCTTCCGAAGCCGGCAGTTGATCGGCGATTCCAAATGTAAAATTATATGCACCGGGTGTCCCAGCTACCGGAATTCCATCCCTCGTACGAGTGTAACTAAAGCAGTACGCACAATCGTTCAACGTACTCGGATTCATAGATGCGGCATCTTCATTTGCAACGAGTTTTGCTCCAATACCGGTTTCAAAGCATGTGAAATCATCATATCCAAGTTTTGCAAGAAACGCATCGGCCTTTGCCTCCGCCTCTCCTATATCCAGCCCCTCCACAGCATCTTCCTCTGTTTTCGGCCGCACTGTAATTTTCGCTTCATACGAATACATATCATACCGCATGTAACGCATGCGGGAATAAGGATATGCATTCGAGTCATAATATGCACATGTATATACATAAGGAATCTCATCGATTTCACCATCCACGCGAGCAAGACTCGTCGTGATTCCATCTGCAATCTCATATGTATAAATAGCCTTTCCTGTTTCCTCTGTGACCATTGACTCATCCCGTTGATCTGCAAGCCAGTCCTCCGTTTCCAGATCCGACTGAATCCCCTTTTCCCATATTGCATGAACGGAACTGTTCTCCGTATCTGTCTGTAACTGTAATTCCTGCTGTCTTTGAAGTAATTGATTCTGTCTGTTTGCAAGCTCCTGCTGACTGCACACCTCATACGGTTTGACCTGCTGCAAAGTCCCCTCGTCAAATATTGTATAGACATACTCCTTTAGATATGCCTCATCCACTTCCACAGGTTTTGCCCCATAGCAGTGACTTTCTGCAAGCTTTCCACCGCCTGTCGCATCGGCATCCACCGTGAATGTGATTCCGGAATCACTGACAAGCTCATAGGTCAGATGTCCTGTAATATCTACATCTGCAGATGTATCACTCGCCAGCTCGTCGTTCTTCTGGTAGTCCTTCGCCAGTTCATCGCCCCGGTCTTTTCCGCAGCCGGCAAGCGCCAGACATGTTACCCCTAAGAAGATCACTTTATTCCATCGTCTCATGATACTATCCTCCCCTTTCTATAAATCAAATGGATTATCTACAACCTTGGAATACACGCCCTCGATAATCTGTCCATCCACCGCACTGACTCCAAACAGGAAACATTCCCGCGGTGAAGCATCTCCACTGTATCTTTCTTGATATGGATTTTGTTCAAACTGGTATCCATAATATGCCCACACGGGGATCATATTGTAGTTTCCATCTGTATAACGCACATAGGCATAATTTAATTTTACATGTGTTACAGTGACTGCCTGTGGCACATTCTTCGTGATATAATCCGGTTGTTTATATTCACTCATATATTTCTGAGCGGCTGCATCCACCTGCTCAAAGGTAAGATAAGACGTAATACCGGTTCCTTCTTCCTCTAATTCATATTGATTTGTCTGTATCTTCACAGTCGCAACGCCCTGTACATCCACCGTAACATCGATGGTCTCCTGCGGAGCGGTCAGCTCCCCCGATACGCCAAACCGTAAATCATTGACACCTGCTGTAACCGCTGTCGCAATCCCATCCATCTTCCGGCTATAGGAAAAGCAATACCAGTGATCAATCAGATTGGCACTCATCGTATCAGGGTCTTCGTCCCTTTCCCTGTAAGCACCAATCTCCGTTCCACAACATACAAAGTCTCCATATCCAAGCTTCTGTAAAAATGCATCTGCCACCGCCTGTGCATCCGCCTCACCCAGATCCGGGATTTCATCCCCGTCCTCCTTCGGCCGCGCAAGAATCTGCTTCCGATATCTGTCGTACCGCATATATAAGGTAACCCAGTTTACATTTTCTACACTGTCTGAAGCCTCCTGATAATACGTTTCATATACATACGGCAGACCACCGATTTCTCCATCCACTCTTGCCCGGCAGATATTCTTACCTTCTGCATCGACATAGCTATACGTTTTCTGGTTGGTTGCTGTAACCGGTATCCTCGGATCCACTTTTTCTTCCCCTGTCAAAATTGTATGCGTCGCCTGTCCCTTCGTGTCCATACTGCAATTCAACTCACTCATATCTGCAAAAAATCCATCCTTCCAGATCTCAGAGACGGCATCCGTCTGGGATGCCGATTGTTCATACACCTTGTCTATCTCTGCCCAAAGAGCATCTCTTCGGTCATCCATCTCCTGATCCGTACATACCATATATGGTTTTACTGACTGTGCCGTTCCCTCATCAAACACCGGATATACCTTAGATTCCACATAGGAATCATCAAACACCTGTGTTTTTACTCCATAGCACCGGCTGCCGGAGAGCCGCTCGCCTCCTGTCACATCAGCATCGACCGTAAATGTCACATTGTTATTTCCGGCAACCTGATAGCTGATATTCGATGGCTCTCCCGCCTCAAATGTACCTCCCTCAGCATTTTTCTGATAATCTGAGGCAACATCACCTCTGCCTTTTCCGCATCCTGTCAATAGCGAAAAAAACATTCCTATGCATAGCACTTTTATCCATCGTTTCATCTCGGATTCCTCCCCCTTCTGATTTGATGGTTTCAGTGTAGCATAGGAATGTATCAAATTTGTATCTATTCCAGATAAATATTAAATAATCGCAATTATTACAGACTTGCGAGTGTCTGACCAAGTGCCTTCAGTTCATCCTCTGCGTCCGGACCAGGTGTTCCGTTTACTGCGATACCCTCGCCATTTACAACAGTTGCGCCATCTGCAACGATACGATCCTCCCAGTCACGCATCCACTCTTGATTTCCCCAGCCGTAAGAGCCAAACAATGCAATCTGCTTTCCAGCAATCACGCCATCAAGCTCACACATAAATGGCTCCATCTGTGTCTCTTCGAGCTGCTCTGCACCCATAGATGGGCAGCCAAGTGCAATCACAGATGCATCCTTTAATGCATCAACACTTGCCTCATCTACCGTGATCAGCTCTGCCTCACCGCCTGCGGCTGCAACACCATCCGCGATACTGCCTGCCATCATGGCTGTATTTCCTGTTCCGCTCCAATATACAATACTTACTTTGCTCATAACTTATCCCTTTCTTTTTGTTATATATTTGGCGTTTTGCAAGTCACAGCTCAGACTGCGATTTCCCGGATTGTCTTGCCCTCCAGAATCTCCTGCAGCACATGCTCCCGTTCCTCATCAAAACGCTGAAACAACTGTGTCATCTCCTGCTCATTGTGATAGACCTTCCAATATCCATAAAAGGAAAATTTTTCTCCATCATTCTCCATAAATCCTAAGATGTCCTCGATCGGATACTCCAGGAAAGCTCCCATCTCATGTGGATATGCAATCTCTCCTCTGCTATACTGTTCCACACGCGAAAACAATCTATGCAGCATCGCAGAAAAATCATCTGTCGGATAGCCATAACCACGCAGAAATTTCTGTACCTTCTCAGATAAAATGTAGCGTTTGAGTGCTTCTCTCCGATACAAAAATAACATGAATTTATTCGCTTTGATTTTTAGAAGATAATAAGAAATCCCGGTTCCACGCACAAGCTTCTGGATCATGTAAAACTCCTGCATTGTCACTGTGATCAGATTCGAAGCCTTGCTTCCCTTGATCACCGGTGCACAATTGACCGCCATCATCACGGCTGTGTTTTTTTCGAGATCGTTTGATTGTTTGATTTGAACCAGTTCCTGTATTGGCATATCGTTTCCTCACCTTGATACATATAAGTTAGTCAAAGCTAACTATATGTATCATACAGGAACTTATTTTGAAAATCAAGAATTATATATGAGAAAATATATCATTTGTTGTTCTGTAATGGCATCAGGACGATTCCCTGTCCATGCTCCGTCGTATATTGCAATGCCTGTAGGTTCTCTAAGTCACCCGATACCCGGAGTGTGATCAATGCTCCATTTTTAATTTCTTTTATCTCCTCTGCGTCCGGGTAAGGAATCGTCACAGACGCAACTGGCATATACTTCATTGCACTCGCCGTGTACAGCTTATTTTCCCCAAGGACATCCCGTATCTGCACATTTTCATAGAAGTCCAGAAGTGTTGTTGTCTGCGCAAACTTCGTGTTGTTTGTCCATGCAAGCAGGATTGTCCCACTCTCTGTCATATAAACGATATTCTCCACGCTGTTATCATACTTCGTAAATGTGATCTTCCAGAGATATGCCGCATAGGTATCAAAGCTGGTGTCCGTGTAGCAGTAAAGTTCTGACGAATATGAATACAGATTGTCATACTGGATCTGAACGGAATACGGATACACACCCTGCTTGTAATAGACATCCAACTGCTTCTTCGCAAGTTCCACCGCTTCGACTTCATCCAGAAAGCCCTCTGTGATATCGCATTTTGTCATGTTACTGTCCCATGTGCCGGAGATCAGCTTGATCCGATCGACAGCCGAGAGATTTGAGGATGTATTGCGTGACATCATCGTTCCCGCTTCCAGATAATATTCCTCCGGTGCCACCTCGACGTGATTCGTCTGTTCCGTAAGCGTCCGTGCAAGCAGATATTTCGGTGCTACGATGCTTAGCACGACGATCAGCGCACAACAGACAAATAACAGTCCGACGCGTATTTTATTGTTCTTTAAGATTTTTTTCATGAAATACCACCCACATTGTTGTGCCTTCTCCAACTGTACTTTCGATCTCCAGCTTCTCCCCATGGCTTTCCACAATGGATGCCGCAAGCGAAAGTCCAAGTCCCGCACCGCCTTCTTTCCGTGAACGCGATTTATCTACCATATAAAACTCATCGAAGATTCTTTGTAAATGTTCTTCACTGATACCAACACCAAAATCCTGCACGCCAATCTGCACGCCATCGTCCGTCTGCTTCGCAAAGAACCGAATCTCACTTCCTTGCTCTGACGCCTTTCTGGCGTTGTCTATAATATTGATAAATGCGGATTTCAAAAGATTGCTGTCTCCCTCGATCCTCGCTTCCACCGTCGTACAGACAAGCGTCTGGTTCTTCTGCGCCAGGATCGGCGTCACACTCTCCGTAACCTCCTGCATGAAGTTCACAACCGAGATCGGTTGAAACTCAATCTTTCTGTGTTTCGTGTAAATAAAATCAAACAGCTTCATCGACATTGCCTCAAGACGTTTTCCTTCATGGAAAATATACGATGCCGCAAGCACCTGATTCTCCCTTTTCATCTCCTTGGAACGCAGCATGTCCGCATACCCGATGATCGTTGTCATCGGCGTTTTGACCTCATGCGTGAAATCTGCCACGAACTGTTCCTGTCGTGTCACCATTCCCTGCAGTTCATCCATATGCTCACACACTGCATCCGCCATCTGGTTGTAGGTCTGTGCCAGTGTACCTACTTCATCGTGACTGCGCAGATGCACGCGGCTCTCGTAATCGCCCTCTCCAAACTTCTTCGACGCCCGGTTCAGCGTCTCCAAAGGCTTCGTCAGAAGATAGGTAATCACAAACACTGCCACCGTACAGCAAAGCACGACAATACCTAAAAGCAGGACAAAATACCGCCGTTCATTCTCCACCAGCTGATATGTCTCGGTGATATCCCGCGCATTGATAATATTCATCTTTTTGTCCTGAACCAGACTTGTCGAACAGGAAAACAGATAATACCGCCCGGCTTCCTTCGTGATCATGTACTGCTTCTGCCCGATCACTGCAGTACTCCACAGCTCCTCCGGGCAGGAAAGTTTATTGTCGTCTGCCGCAGAATGCACAACCTCCGCACCATCGTAGAACACATAGACACCTTTGTTGTTTCCGCCCATTTTACCTACGACATCGGCACTTAAATTCTTCATCTGATACACAAGATTTGACGGGGAAGAATTGATCGTATCGAGCAAACGATACTCGATCGTCGATTGCAGCAGATTGTTCTCCTCAATCGAGGTTTTGATCTGTGCATCGAGCGCAAGCTGGAAATTCCGCCGGATCATAAAGAATCCGACGGTTCCAATTCCAAGCGATAATAATATGATATTGATAATTACAACTTTATAACGAAACTTCACGAATCTTCTCTATTCCTTTAATCTTCCAGCCGGTATCCAACTTTGTAAATCGTCCTCAGCTTATCGGTCAGACCAAGTTTCTTACGGAGACGCTGTACATGCAGATCGAGGGTACGCGTATCACCGTAGCTGTCATTTTCCCAGACAAGCTCGTAGATTTTGTCCCGAAACAGGGTAATATTTCTGTTGCGCACAAATATCTCCAGCAGCATAAATTCTTTTGGTGTCAGTTCGACTGGTACACAGTCCCGCAGCACCGTGCGATTATCCGTATTGATGACAAGATCGCCATACACAAGCTTTGTCGCATCCTTATGAAACCGCCGTAGCACAACCTGTACACGTGCGATCAGCTCCACGATCTCAAATGGCTTCACGATATAATCCTCGGCACCAAGATTTAATCCTTTGACACGGTCGTCCAGTCCTGCCTTTGCCGTCAGGAAGATCACCGGCGTTCCCGTCGGCTTGATATATTCTAACAGTTCATATCCATTTACCTTCGGCAGCATGATATCCAGTAAAACCAGATCAAACGTCTGTGTCTCTATCTGATCCGCTGCCGCCATACCATCATATACACAGGTGCAGGCATATCCGGCATCCTCCAGATTCATCCGAATGAGATCCGAAATCGCGCGTTCATCCTCCACTACCAGTATCTTAATCATTCTTTCTTTTCCTCCGCCTCGATCACGACGCGTCCATCCTCGATGCGCACCTTGACCTTGTTCGTATCAATGCCTGCTGCCGCAAGCATATCATCGCTCAGCTGCACACGATGTGCCTTATCCAGCACGGAATATTCCTCATGTGTCTCATCCGTCATATCCGGTGATTCCAACTGATCCAGCATATCCCGGTAATGCTGTTTCAGGATCTTCTCTGTACTGATCTTGCCATCCGAAATCATGACAACACGGTCTACCTTATGTGCAAGTTTCATATCATGCGTGACTATGATGATCGTAAGTCCAAGCTCCCGGTTTAACTTCCGGAACAGATCCTGAATGTTCGAAGAAGTCTTTGTATCAACCGCTCCGGTCGGCTCATCGGCGAGCAGAATTTCCGGCTCGTTTGCAAGCGCGACTGCGATTGCCACTCTCTGCTGTTCTCCACCAGACATCTGTGCCGGGTAAGAATCCCGTTTATGCTCCATGCCAACTAACGCCAGCAATTCCTCTGCCTTCTCCCGCCGTTTCTTCGCGCTTTTATGGATTGCAAGCATTGGTGCCTCAATATTTTCCAGCGAAGTCAGATACGGAAACAGATTCCGTCCGCTCTTCTGCCATACAAACCCGATCTGTTTCTTCCGGTACTGCACCATCTGACGCTCTGTAAATTCCGCCAGATTCTGCCCGTCCACGATGATCCGTCCGGCGGATGGCACTTCCAGACCTCCAACGATATTCATAAGCGTACTTTTTCCGCTTCCACTCTTCCCGATGATTGCCATCAGCTCCCCGCGGTTGACCGTCAGGTCAAGTCCCTGCAAAGCAAGCACCTCAACCTCTTTTGTCTTATAGATCTTCACGAGAGAATCGCAGACGATCAGAGGGGCAGTTTCCGCCAGATCTGCCTCCTCCACCATGTCGTTTTTCCTATCTTCCAATGTATCATTCTCGTATTTGTCTGTCAATAATCTCACCATCCTCCAACTCATAGACAACATCGCCAAGCTCCATCAGGTTTGGATCATGTGTTGTCATAACGATCGTCACGCCTTCTTTCTCGATCAGGTTTCGGAACAACTGCATGACCCGAAGTCCAGACTCGGTATCCAGCGCTCCGGTCGGTTCATCTGCAAACACAACCTTCGGCCGGTGTGCCACTGCCCGCGCGATTGCGACCCGCTGTTGCTCTCCACCGGACATCTGTCCCGGCATATGCCGCATACGCTCTTCCATTCCGACCAAGGCAAGTGTCTCCCTGATTCGTTCGTCAACCTCCTTCGCGGTCAGCTCCGGTTCTGCCAGCCGCATTGCAAAATCCACATTCTCATATGCATTCATAATCGGGATCAACGCAACTGCCTGAAAGACAAACCCAATTTCTTTTCTTCGCAGTTGTTCCTTCTGTGCATCTTCCATCTCCGAATACACCTGTCCATCGAAACTGACATCCCCCTCTGTCGGTGCATCCAGGGCACTTAATATATTCATCAATGTGGTCTTTCCACTTCCAGAACGTCCCTTCAATATCGTAAGTTTCCCTGCCGGTATATCAATATCGACATGCTTCAAGGCGTAGAATTCGCCGTCACCAACCGGGAACATCCGTGTAATATTTCTTGCTTCAATGATATTCATAAGCGAAACTCCTACTCCTCTCCTAATTTCAATGCCTGCGTGATATTCAGACTCCGTACCAGCCGCCGCAGGATCACGATACACAGCAAAATCATAACCAGGAGCACCGCGACAAGCTTCAACACATCCATCTGGTCGAGATAGACATAGATGCTTAAGTTATGTTTCTGCGGCAGATAAATCACACCAAATAACCGCACAAACAGATATGTCGCCACACCGCCGCAGGCACCACCTGCCAGAATCGATGGCAATGTGGAAAACAGATGCTCGTTTACAAGCATACGGTTTATCTCCTTCTCGCTTAAGCCCATCGCCCGATATACACCAAATAACAATTCCCGCTGCCGGATCGATGAGATCCAGTAAATCAGGAATCCAATCATACATAGAATCAATGCAATGACAAAGCTCAAAGTGAACATTCCGTTTGTAATCCGTATCATCGCTGTTTCCTTCATCGCATCAATATCCCGGTCCAAAGCGGTATATGCCGACAACTTCGTTCCACTCGCGTCGATCACAGCCCGTACCGCATCACTGTCCACGCCATCTGCCAGCTTGTACCATATCTCATATGGAGAAATCTTGAAGCTCTGCACCGTTTTCGCATAGTTTGCGACGATCAGATAATGCTCGGTTTCTTCTCCATCCTCATATGTATACTGTACAAAACCCGGCCACGCATCTACAACCGCTACAACCTTTCCGCTGATCGTACCGCGCACCGTCTCCTTCTTCATCACGGAATCCCCATATCTGGAACAATCCACAACATCCCCCACTTTGACCTCCAGTGCCGCTGCTAGATTCTTCGACAGAATCACACCATTTTCCTGCTGTGCCAGTTCATTTAAATATGTATACCAATGAACGTCTCTGTTTAGTTCCTCCTGCAAATACGCAGTCTCACCAAAATCTTTTGTATGGATTCCCATGAACTCACAGTTAGCAATCTTCGTTTTTCCCCGGCTCACCGATATATTGTTGGTTCGGATTACCTTTGCCATGCTCGTGCAAAGTCCCTGCTTGACCGGCTCGTCATATTTGACCGGATCTGGCTCCACATAGTTATAGTCGATATCATTGGCAGACACATAAAATGCCTGCATCTTCCATGTCTCCTGCAAACGGATATCGGCTCCATCTGCATAGCGGATCCGGTTTTCATAGTTCTGGTTGATCGTGCGCGCCGCATTGGCATTGAACAGTCCCATTGCCACGGTCAGAATCAAAAATACCGAGATAAATCCCTGCTTGCGGAAGTTCCGCGTGATCTGCAAGAACGACGCGTACACTGCCGGACGCCACTTTTTTCTGCCGATATGATAGACAAGCTGCACAAGATAATGCAGCAACCGCAGCACAACAAGTCCCATCGCCACGATAAACAATACAGAATCCAAGAAGATCAACGGATCCATCTTCGCCCCAAGCAGTGCCCGTGCACGGATCTTATCAATCTCCTGATTGAAATTGTGAAGCAGATAGATTGAAACGCCAAGCAACACGATATCCAGAAAATATTTTTCCCAGAACATCTTCTTGTTGATCTTCTGATCAGATTTTTGCTGTACAATCGATACCCCGGAATGAATCACGACCGGAATCAGGATGAACAGAATTCCAACGGCAGACGCCGCCAGTCCATAGACAAGCATCACTGGTGTAAAATGATACATCGAGAGATTCCCGGCATGGAATGTCAGGAAATCTGTGGTCGATGCAGCCAGCTTACAAAGTCCATATCCACGTGGCGTTCCAGCATTGCCACCAGACAGAGAATACACGCCTGCAACGCATAGAGCGCTACAATCTGGCTGCGGCGGTATCCCCGGCTCCGCATCATGGCGATCTCGCCCTGTTCTGTGTCGATGATCTGTCCAGTCACCATATAGATAAATGCAAGCACCAGACCAAGCAACGGAAGCTCCAATACCCAGAGCGTGATATCTATCGTTTTCTTGTCCTTCTGGTACTGCTTGAGCAGATTCAGGAACGAATCGGTAAAGCTCTCATCCTCCTTATGAAATTGCTCAATATAATATTGCACATCTGCTACATTCTTCTGATTGATCTTCGTATAATCAAGCAGCACATTGGTCGCATAGTTGATCTTTTCCGGTGCAAACTGCTTCACGATGGCATCAAAGGTTTCCTCACTTACAAACATCTCCTGTTCCATCGTATTCGGCGCTGTATACCAGAAGGTGTCTGTGCTGTCCGTCTCCTTGAAGATACCACAGATCTGCAGCTTCAGCGTTTCCCCGTCTGCATCTGTCCAAAGTGGGAATTCCAATGTCTCACCGACTGTAAAGCCGCAGGCATCCATCACACTCTCGGACAACATACAGCCATACAGATTCCCAGCATACGCATCGTAGTCCTCGCCGACAAGCACCTGTGTATGTGCCAGCATATCCGGCATATACGATACCTTCAGATATTTTCCTTTTCCACCATACGCGCCCTGTGCGGACTGTTCATCCAGCGTCAGAATAGTCTGCGTATTCACCGCCTTTATGGATCCAAGATATTTCTCCCATGTCTGCTGATACCCTTTCACACCGTCGAGCACAGCCGCAGCTGTCTGACGTTTCTCCGTCACATAAGCACCTGTTCTTCCGATCACCGTCGGATATGCCTCTGCTTCCTCACCTGCATTATGAAAGCTGTCCAGTAGCATCTTGTTGAGCGAGCCTGCCTTGAACATTGGCTGACAGGAAACCGCTGCCACAAGAAAGACAAGTCCCAGAAGCAGGCAGGTCGTCAACCATTTTTTGTTTTTAATTTTTTGTAAAACAAACCGTATCATCTTTTACTCCTCTTCCTCTGAAACTGGTCCCGCCAGTATATCTCCCTCCGAAATACCATTAAATATACATGCCACTACATCGCCCTTTTTATATTTGGATGTATCCTGTGCGCTGTTGCTGATTGCGGCATCCACATATTGTTTCTCGATATTTCCATCTACGATTTTCCACACATAATAGAAATCCCCGGATGTCTCCTTGCCTGAGTTCGCCTTCTCTGTGTAGAGCGCATCTGCCGGAATCGTGTACACATCCGAATAAGAAATCAGCGGATAGGAAATTATCTGACTTCCGGTCATATTCTCCACGGATGCGTTCCCGTCTAATTTCACATAGTACATCCGGCTGTCGTCCGTCAGACTCTGCGTGATATAGACACGATCCCCTACCGTCGTGACATAATACTCTTCCTTTGTTCCTTCCGTGATTCCGTTAGAACCACAGATGATGCCCTGTATCGTCTTTCCACTTTCCTCATCCTGCACCGATACAGGTGTCCCGTTCGCAACCTTGCTGTTTCCACCATACAATGCCAGCTTCTCCTTCACCGGCGTATCAATCGCCAGAATATCCGAGTTAAGCTCCAGCTTGCCTCCGGTGTCTCTCCAGAAATCCAACACCTCGCCCTCCTGCTCAGCGCAGATTGACATGACACCTGTTCCGTCATTGTTACAGCTTGCCTCCGTATATGCTTCCTCTGACTGCTTGAGCTGATATGTATAATCCAGCGTCTGTATTTGAAAATCCAGATTCTCAATCTGAATATCGACATCCAGCATAGATGAAAGATTCGGATTTGCCTGTTCTTCTGCATCACCGTCGGTTGCTGTCTGTGCATCCGTACCGGTTGCAAGTGGTGTCTGTCCGGCAGTCAGCGCTGCCTGCTTTTCCTGTTGCAGCGACTGAAGTGTATTCTCATGTGCCTGCACTGCTTTCGTGCGATTTTCTTTCATATCCTCAATTCCTGACCGCATCTCCGCCAGCTTCGCGCTGCCTTCATTCGTTCGAACCTTGAGTAACACATCGCCCTTTTGCACATAATCTCCATTGGATACACAGATTTCCTGAATTGTACCTTCATATGGAGATGTGTAATTGATCCGCATCGTATCTGCAATCGCATAGCGGTTTGTATAAAACATCGAATCATAATTCGTTGGAGCACTTACCGTATATTCCTCATATGCATCCGGCCATGCAGCCTCTGATGTATAATACACTTTTTCTCCCTCAGAAAGCCCGGATATCACCTCTGTATTTACCGTGTCACTGACTCCTGTCTCAATGTAGCGCTGTTCGCGCTGCTCCCCATTTTTTACATAGACAAATGATCCCTGATCGTCCTCATAGATGGAATCATTTCCGACATACAGGACATCTTCCACGCGGTCTCTGACGAGATAAACAGCGATTACAGAACCGACTGGCGCGCTCTTTTGAGCATCCTCATACTGCATTCGAAGTGCCGGATATTTCTGCTGATTTTCGGCTGTCAGGCGCTCCTGTGTTGTATAGGCATACTCCCGAAGCGAAATTTTCGCGCCATCCTGTATCGTATAATAACGGTCGTATTTCTCCAGAAGCTTGTCTTTGATCGTTGTATTCTGTATCTGAATATATGTATCCTCATAATCTGCAATCGTGATAACATTCATCGAGCTTGTAACCTGATTGCCATATGTAAACTGACGCACATAAGAAACATACCCGCTTGCAGTTGCCTTGAGGGTTCCATCTTCAATGATCTCCTGCTGCTTCTGAATCTGATCATCGTAATCGGTAAGCTGGTGCTTGTAAAGCAGTTCATCATAATTGGCATTTTCCTGTTCCGTCTCGATCTCTTTTCCTGTTTTCGCAGCACTGTCAGAATCTCCCAGTTGATTTTCTCCCGCCTGTTTCAGATTCAGCTTCTGTATCGTGAGCTGTTGTGCACCTCCAGCTCACGTTTTTGCACGAGCAGACTCCGGGCTTCTTCCAAATCCTGTTTTGCCTTTTGTGCCGCTTCCAGATCCGCAGTAGCTACCACCTGTCCAGCTTCCACATAATCTCCAACGTCGACAAGGACTTCTGCCACGCTGACCTGTGTCGTCCAGAACACCGCATGTTCTGTTGGCACGATCGATCCATATGCGATTTTCAGATTGCCTACATCTCCCACAGATACTTCCCGGTACGATTCCGTTCCAGATACCGGTTCCAGCAAAGCTGGCGCATCTGCATATTTCGTTCCACAGGCAACCAGAGAGACCGCGCAGAGTACACTCATCAAAAATCCCAGCTGTCGTTTTAGTTTCTGTCCGATTCTCATTTTGCAATCACCACCTTGTCGCCCTCTTTTAAACCATCTTCAATCACTGTATAGCCATCAATCGTTGCCCCAGTCTGCACCTGTATGCCATGTCGGAATCCGTCTTCATCCAGCACATAGACGTAATTGTCATTTCCCACATACACGATTGCATCCTCCGGTACATACAGGACATTCTTGAGCACATTTTTCTCGATCTCTAGATTCAGTGAATCCGAGCTTGGCCGTTTCGCTGAGTCAACCAATGTAAATGTAAGCTGCCGTTTCATCCCGGCATCCGTATCCGACGCCAGCACAGCAATCGCTGTCAATCTGACCTCATAGCTTCCAACGCCAAAAGTTGCCGTAAATGTCTGTCCTACCTCAAACGCATAATCATCCTCTGTCGTCGTAGTATAATTGTCCGAGCCATACAGAATCGTTACAACTGCATCTCCGGCATACACGGTTCCATAATCAAGCATATCCGACAGGCTGCTCACAATGCCGCTTCCCTCTGCCTTAATCGTATAAGCTTCCAGTCTTGCGTCCAGATCTTTGATGTACAGTCCTGCAATCTCCTGGTCTTTCTTTAACTGCTCGATACTCTCCTGGTGTTCATCTGTCTGATTAATTGCATCCAGCTTCGTATAATGGTCGATCAGAAGCGCATCCTCTTCCACACGGTTTTCATACTGTCTTCGTTCCTCCGTTATATCCTCCGAAGAGAAGGTGACAAGTGTGTCTCCATTTTGCACGACATCTCCAACATGGACAAATACCTGATCAACCTCCATCTCATCATGATCAGGATAGTATTCTTTCCGTTCAAACTGTTCTGATTTCAATCGCAGATCGAGCACCGGCGCAATGTCTCCATGCACGACTGGCTCGGTTGTGTATGTAATTTTCTCATATTCCGGTATCGTGATCACAAGATCATCCGTCTGGGTTTTGCCGGCACATCCGCTGAGCAGTCCCACACAGAGTACCATCACGGCTGCCATTCGTCTTTTTCTTATCTTTCTCACCACAATCTCCTCACAGTATCCTTTATTTTACTGTTCTTATCTTACCATGAAAATGTATCTAATTTGTATCAATTCGTATATATTATGACAAAAAAGAACTCCAATCTGCGGAAATCCGCAAATTGGAGTTTTATACGTTCTTCTTACTCTACAACGTAAGGGATAAGAGCTACGTGTCTTGCTCTCTTGATTGCAACTGTAAGTGCACGCTGATGCTTTGCACAGTTACCAGTAATTCTTCTAGGAAGAATCTTACCTCTTTCAGAGATGTATCTCTTAAGCTTGTTTGTATCCTTGTAATCAATTACTGCATTCTTCTCTGCACAGAATACACAGACCTTTTTTCTTCTACGAATTGGTCTTCTCTTCATAGGAGCGTCTGGACGATCGCTCTTCTCTGTCTTATTGTAAGCCATTACTAATTACCTCCATTTAATTTCCTTACTTAAATGGTAAATCGTTGCCTGTCAATCCTGTTGGAATATCCATGAATCCATCTGCACTGGCATTACCAGGTGCTGGTCTGTCTTCCTGCTGATATCCACCGCCGTTGTTTCCAGATGCATTCTTGCTCTCTGCAAACTCCTGCTCTTCTACGACAACTTCTGTTGTATAAACTTTATTGCCGTCCTTATTGGTATAGCTGCCTGTCTGAATACGACCTGTAATCGCAATCTTTGTACCCTGCTTCAAATACTTCTCAGCAAACTCTCCGTTTCTGCCAAATGCAACACAGGAGATAAAATCTGCTGTCTGCTCATTTCCAGAATTGTCTCTTCTCTGGAATCTACGGTCAACTGCAAGTGTATATCTTGCGATTGCTAAAGGCTCTGCAGCCTGTGAATATCTAACTTCCGGATCACGAGTTAAACGACCCATCAAAATTACTTTGTTCATCGGAAATCCTCCTAACTATTACTCTGCGTCCTGTCTAACACAAAGATATCTGAGAACAGATTCCATAATACGAACACTTGCTTCGATCTGAGCTGGAGCTTCAGCGTTTGCATCAAACTGGATGAAGTAGTAGAAACCTTCCTTCATCTTCTGAATCTCGTATGCTAATCTCAGCTTGCCTTTTTCGTCAACGTTTGTGATTGTGCCGCCTGCCTTCTCGATAATAGCCTTAGCCTTATCTACAACAGCAGTTCTTGCGTCATCATCAATCTTTGCGCTAACAACCAACGCCAATTCATACTTGTTCATGTTATTGCACCTCCTTATGGTCTATTGGCCTCCGAACTGGTCGGAAGCAAGGAATATAAAAATATATCACAGAGTTAGATATTACCATACGGAATTTTATTTTGCAAGCAATTTTTTCAGAATTTCTCATTTTTTTCGTCGTTATTTCGCGAAATAACATGCAAAGCTCTCGCTTACACCCGACTGTTGTATTAATATAGTATTTATGTTACATTAAATCATAGTAACTACTATATACCATAGGAGGGTTTTATTACAATGAAAGATGAAACAAAATGCCTGCATGCAGGCTATACACCAAAGAATGGCGAGCCTCGTGTTCTGCCTATCGTCCAAAGTACAACGTATGTGTACGAATCTGCCGCAGAAGTTGCCGGCATCTTTGATGATCCAACAAAAGGACTCTGTTATTCCCGTTTTGCCAATCCAACAGTCATGGCAGTCGAGGAGAAAATTGCAGCCCTGGAAGGTGGTGTCGGTGCCATGTGTACTACTTCCGGACAGGCAGCTACCTTGCTTTCCATCTTAAATATCTGTCAGGCTGGTGACAGCATCATCAGTACCCCTGAAATCTACGGCGGCACGATCAATCTGTTCTCTTTCACTTTGAAGAAGCTTGGCATTGAATGTATCTACGTGGATAAAAATATGTCTGACGATGAGATCAAGGCCTGTTTTAAAGAGAATACAAAGCTCGTGTTTGGCGAGACAATCGCAAACCCGGCGCTGACTGTATTTGATATTGAGCGTTTCGCAAATATTGCACATGCAATGGGAGTTCCATTGATCGTAGACAACACATTTGCAACTCCGATTCTCTGTAAACCTTTTGACTTCGGTGCTGATATCGTCGTACATTCCACAAGTAAATATATGGATGGACATGCCGTTCAGATCGGCGGTGTCATCGTAGACAGCGGCAAGTTCAACTGGGATAATGGCAAGTTCCCAGAGCTTGTCGAGCCTGACGAATCCTACCATGGAACCTGCTATACAAAATCTTATGGCAATATGGCATATATCGTCAAGGCAAGAATGCAGCTCATGCGTGACTTCGGTGTATATCCAGCCGCACATTCTGCATTCCTGTTAAATCTCGGATTAGAGACTCTTCCAGTTCGTATGAAGCAGTATACAGAAAATGCAATGGCAGTTGCAGAATACCTTGAAAAGAGTGACGCAGTTGTCAGTGTCAGTTGTCCAGCACTTCCTTCTGATCCAAACCATGCACTTGCAGAAAAATATCTCGGTGGCAAATCCTGCGGTGTTATCTCCTTTATCATCAAGGGCGGACGTCCGGCTGCGGCAAAATTCATGGATTCATTAAAGCTTGCCTCCAACGAAGTGCATGTTGCAGATATCCGTACCTGTGTCCTGCATCCAGCAAGTGAAACACATCGCCAGTTATCCGACGAGCAGCTTGTTGCAGCTGGTATTGATGCTGGTATGGTTCGTTTCTCTGTTGGTCTGGAGAACATCGATGATATCTTAGAGGATTTAGACGCCGCATTAAAAGCAGCTATGGAATAATTGATAGATTCTGTATCCATAAAAAAGGGTTGAAACAACTATGTTTCAACCCTTTTTCTTATCCTGCTTATATCTGTAATTCCAAAACACTTCCGAGGATTGCTTTCGGTTCCTTCACTTTCCGCTCTTCCACATAGAATGCTTTGTTGTATTCCTGCAATTTCTGCATTGCGATCGGCTTGTCCACTTCCTCATACATCTGTGCATTCTTTGCACTAACCAGATTCGCCATACTAATAAAGCCAGGTTCAATCGCAATACCGCTGTCTTCTACCGGTGTGTCCGACTCCTTCGCCGGTCCCCACCATTTCATACCGATGGTATCTGCGTATTCCTCCGTTGGTGTCTCACACAGAAACTCCAACGCATACTGTTCTACCTGCTGCTTCGTACACACGATCTTCTTGCACCCAGTCACATGTCCTTTTTCATCCACGCGTCCAATCATCGCTGGATACGTGTCTACACTATTCAGATAATGACAATCAATCTCATGCATCCGTAGCTCTGTACGCTTGATGCCGCGTCGTTTCAGCAAAACTGCGATATCCGGTCGCACATTCATCATCCAACGTGCAAGCGGATTTCGATATTCGCGTTCTTTTCCAGACCATCCATTGATATGCTTTCCAAGATCGAACCCCGGATTTTCTATATCCAGTTCCTTATCCAGATTGTAAATCTCCGCAGCATTCACTGCCTTGGCATCTACATCCTCAAGCATCGCCCCCTGCGCCTCTTCACCTGCATACAGTGCACGTAACTTCCGGTTTGCAAATGTCACAAGCTTCCGGTTGAATTCAGCTTTACTGTCCGCATAATTGAAGTAATCACGCAGGAACGCCGGCATATAATATGCCTGCATTACTTCGTAAGTCTTATTTGTAAAATTGTCAGAATCGATCTTGACACGTTTGCATCCGTTCAAAATCTGGAACAGATACACGGAAAACTGAGCTTCATCCCTACACAGGGAGCGCTCTCCATTTATATAGTCATTGATCAATATGTCCATATGTTTTACCACCATTTATTTTTATCTTAGTTCCCAAAAGTATGTATACCGAGCTTTGCGGCTGTTCCCTTTGAGAAGTGCCAGTACATTGGTGAACCGTCACATTCCAGTACCACATAAACTGACTTGTCTTCCGATACATCACTAAAATCCAGATCCGGATAATTCTCACGGATATCTGGTGCATCACCGTTCGATGCAGTAAATGTACCTGTGTAAGTTCCACCATACTCTTCATCGTTCGATACAAGCGATACAGTTACCTCTCCATCAAACAATCCATCTACCAGATTACCAGAACGGGTTACCGTTACAAGCTCATCGCCAGCGTCCTCGTTGACAGATGTCTCAGTACCTGCACCGTTCGGTTTATCGTTGCTCCATGCACCTTCATAAACCAGATATGCCTGATTATAACCATCCATCTTGACGAACATCGTTCCCTGTCCACTTCGCACACCGTTCTCGTAATCACCATAATAGAAGTAATAGCCAGAACTCAACAAAGTAGAATATGTGTAAACGCCCGCAGCTTTTCCTGTATAGGAGCTGTCATAGCCATCCGTTGCATAAACATAAGAATCACCGTCCATATTTGCAACAACTGTACTTGCATTATCGGAACCATCCACGTCCATCATGCCTGCATAATCGGAAGCTGACATCAGGCTGATTACCTGCTCCATCAGATCATGTCTGGCTGTCATCAACGCACGCTCTGACTCAATCTTCTCTGTATAAGAAGAGAAGTCCACATCCGACATGCTGTCCGCATATGTATTGATAAAGGATTCTGCCTGATCATACTGCTGTGCATCCATCATATCATCCAAAACAGCATATGCACATGCCTTTCTTCCACTCAGAGCCGACTCATTCGTACTGTCGAGATCTAAAGCATCTCCATAAGCAGCAATCTTATTTTCATAATCAGAGTTATCCATTGCATCGGCACGGTCTACATCTGCAGTTACGAGGTTCTTCTTCAGACCGTTGTCATTTGTCAGGTTATACCCTTCCTTATATGCATCGATCAGAGAATCCGTATCACTGTAAAGATCATCTGCGTATTCATAGAATGCTACGATATCCTCACTGTTCTCTGTTACTTTATCTGCATCAAAGCCCGTGATTGTTGTACGGAACTCTGTGAAATTCTCTCTTGCCCCATCGCTTTCACCGGCACTAATCTGTGCGGATAACAAACCGTTCATAGCCGGAACCCGGTCATCAAAGATACCAAGTGCTGCTTCATACGCCGTGACAGCTTCTTCGTAATTGCTGTCTGTCATCGCCTTCTCAGCAACATCCATCTTCCTCTCATACCGTTTCTCTGGCGTAAAGAACAGGAAATATGCGCCTGCGCCCAGTGCCAATACCACAACGACGCAGATAGCCACGATCAGACCTGTCTTTTTCTTCTTTGGTGAACCATCTTTGTTTACTTTTGGCTGTTTTGGTACCTTCGGTTTTTTCTCCTTCGGAGCTTTCGGTGGTTTCGGCGCCTTTGGCGGCTTTCCACCATTCATCGGCGGCATCTGTCCGTTATTCGGCATCATACCCATCGGTGCTCCCATTGATCCATTTGGCATCTGCCCCATTGGTGCTCCCATCGGTCCATTCTGCATCTGTCCCATTGGTGCTCCCATCGGTCCGTTCGGCATCTGTCCCATTGGTGCTCCCATCGGTCCGTTCGGCATCTGTCCCATCGGCATTCCCATCGGTGCTCCCTGTGGCGGAAGCATCTGTGTCTTGTCCTCAAACTGTGGTGCGCCCGGTGCTGGTGCTGCACCCATCATCGCTGGTTCTGGTCCTGTCAGAACCGTCGTTGCACCTTCCGTATCATCGTCATCCTCAGGTGTCATATCTTCTGCGCGCAATACCGTCGTCGCGCCCTCTTCTTCGTCCTCAGTTTCTGCATCCATCGCACGTAATACGGTGGTGGCACCCTCTTCTTCATCCACGTCATATCTGGATTCCGGATTCTTATTTTCGTCCATATCGTTTCCTCCTGCAAAACTGCAATACCTTCTTTACAGTTTATACTTTTTCTACCTCATATGTCAACATACTTTCTCGTATTTCACAAACGATTTACCATTCTTCTCTGTTTTTCAGGCTCTGGATTTCCTCTGTGGTAAGTTTCCGATATTCACCACACGCAAGCGACTCATCCAGATACAACGGTCCCATACGCAAACGCTTTAAATATAGCACCTGCATACCTACCGCTTCAAACATTCGTTTAATCTGATGATACCGCCCCTCTGTGATCGTAATTTCGATCTCACTTTCGCTCCCTGCCTTGTGAATCTTCAGTTCAGCTGGTGCTGTGAGCAGCTCATCTCCGATATCTACACCCTCAGCAAAAGCAGCGACCTCCTTCTTCGTGACCATGCCTTTGATCCTTGCATAATAGGTTTTTTCCACATGCTTTCCCGGTGCCAGCAGATCATTTGACAGCTTTCCATCGTTGGTTAAAAGCAACAGCCCTTCCGTATCTTTGTCCAGCCGTCCTACCGGAAATAAATCGCGTCGTTTTTGTTCTGTAATAAGATTCACAACTGTTTTTTCATGTGCATCTTTCGTTGCAGACACCACCCCCTGTGGTTTATGCAGCATATAATAAGAAAAACTCTCATACACGACCATTTTACCCTGCACACAGACAACATCCTGCGCCGGTTCCAGCTTTTCCTCCGCATGGACACACATCTCACCATTTATGGTGACCTGTTTTGCCTTCAGCAGTCCTTTCACATCCTTTCGACTGCCAAAACCCGCATCTGCCAAATATTTGTCGATTCGTATTTTTGCCATATTGCACCAGTCCTCCCATTTCCAGACAAAAGAAGAAGATCCACAGTCAACCCGCGGATCTTCCCATTCTTATTATCAATCCTCTTGGGGAGATTGAACTATATATTTCTGTCTCTGCTAATTAGAATAATCTATCGTAGAAGCTTCCAACTGACGCGCCTGCCACTGCTCCGTACTGATTGTAAAATACAGACGATGAATTTGCAGATGCATCGCTTGCAAGCTGCAACATACGACTCTGTGTATTACTGCCAAAAGAGAAATCTCCGGCAAACAGTTTCTTCACATCCGACATATCTGCGGATGCAAATGCCTCCTCGTCAAATGCAAGTGTGTTATCACTTTTCACCGTAATTCCGATCTTGGCTAATGCACTTGTATAATTTCCAGTCTGAGAAGCCAGTCTGGATGCATCCTTCAGTACGCCTGATTTATCTGAATTCTGTGCACTCTCCATCACACTGTTGTAATTGCTGACAAAGCTCTTTACATTCTTCTGGATCTTATCTGTATCCGCACTCTGATACAGCTTCTCATCCTTCAATGTTTTCAGATCCTTCCATGCATCCTCGGATGCCGTCTTTGTCGCAGTATCCTCTGTCTTCGTCTCTATGTTACTCTTGGAAAACTGCTTCTGCGTTGCCTTCTTCGCACTATCGTTCGAATAATAATGCTTTGCAAGCTTCAGATAACTGCCGTTCCGAATGGAGTTGTAATCGCTGAGAAGTCCCATCAATCCACTGCTTGAATTGCTGGAAGATGTTCCAAGCATGCTATTAAAAAAATTGCTGCTAATATTCATACTCATATTCTCACTTCCTTTTTACATTCTCCTACTATTCGTTCTTACCCGTAGTATACTACATATCCCACTGATTTGTAAAGAGATTTACGGATTTGGCGTCGAATCTTCCGTTGTTCCCTCTGTTGTGTCCGCACCTTCACGTTTGAGATAGATAACTTCATCGGTATACATGCCTGAATCGTCGGCGGTCTCTTCCCAAGTTGTCGTGCATGCCTCATCCGTGTATGCTTTATATTCCAGCAATGCAAGCTGTACCGGTTTGTCCACTGGAACTGTATAACTGCTCTCCAGTCCTTTTCCCTCTAAAATCTTGAACGTAACTGTCCGCGTCATCATAGACTCGTGTGCGGTCGCGATTGCCTCCGGATATGTATAAGAATTTCCTTCTGTCACCCAGGAATATGATACCTTTTCCCCATTGGCATCGTAACAATAATATTCAAGCACCTTGTAATTGTCATCCAGAACATACTGGAATACATAAGATGCGTTGTCATTCTTATAATTTGTCTCCACAACCAGATCTCCGTCCTCACGGTAGATATCCTTGATCGTCTGATCCGCCTCTGTAAGGGAGATAATCATATCGTTGTGATTCGTGTTGATGATCGCATCTGCCACATTTGGTTCCGGATAGATCAATGCATAACACGTCTTGTCCTCATCAATCAGATACCAATAACCATATTCTTTATCAAGCACCTGCACGATTCCATTTGAATCCTCGTACGCCTGCAGATACGTGCCGTCCTCGGCAAACCCAAGGAACTGATATTCCGAATACACCTCAACACCATCACTGTAATAGATTGTATTCAAGCTGTAATTGTTTCCACCCGCAAGCAATGTATCCCCTTTGTTTGCATCATAGATTGCTTCCATCGTGACCTTCTTATCTTCCTCTGAAGCGGGTTCGCGCTTCTTTTCCTCTTCCGTTGTATTCTCTGCTTCCTCCCGGATATCTGCCAGAATATCTTCGGTCGTTGTCGCATCACTCTGTGACGCTGCCGCTTCGGTTGTCACCAGCACCAGTTTATCTTCTTTTCCGCATGCAGTCAGTGCAAGCATCGCTGCCGCCATCGCACACGCCACCCATAATTTTAACTTCCTCATATGTTCTCCTTCCCGCTCACATGGTTGCTGCCGCCCCACATTAAGCCTGTCTCTTCAATACGCGTATCACAAGTTTCTTTACTTCTGCAAACTCTCCCATCTTGAAATAAGCCACAAACATCAACAGATTTGACACGATCACAGACACGATTGCCTTCAGGATCAGCGCCAGAATTCCAACGCCCGGTATCTGGCTTGCAACCAGATAGGTAAGTGTACATACAATCGTTGTCACGATTGTATAATACAGAAGCTTCCGTATATATTCCCATGCATTCCGCTTAAATAATACCGTAAACAGGTTGTGCAGAATCCACGGCATACCAACAGCCAGCACCGAAATAACGGTAGACAGGATAACACCATAGATACCAATAAACTGTACAAGAATAATATTCAGCACCAGATTCACAAGTGCCGTCACAAGTGGACGGAACCGGTCTTCATGCCAGATTCCCGCTGCATCTTTGTAAGTGATCAGAATCTGGTTTACCTGGCTGATGAAGAAATACACAACCATGCAAACAACGACTGCAAATGGAAGCATTCGCTTCTCTGTTACCCAGAGCCGCATGAACGGCTGATACAGACAGAGCATAACCGCACTGCACATACCTGCAAGCCACATAATGATAAATGAAAGCTTCTTCAAATCCGTATAATTTTTTTCTTCCGTCTCCACCAGAATGCTGTTTCCGATACCTGCGGTACACGATACAAACACCACATTCATGATTCCGGTTACCGCAGTCAGCACATAGTAATAATTATTGTAAAATGCATTCGCTGCAAGTCCTAAAAATGCAGATATAACAATCGTATCCGCCGAAGATACAATGACCTGTCCCACCTTCATGGTGAAGAGATCTCTGATACGGTTATTGATTTTCTTTACTGTCTCCTTCGGCAGCTTTCCGACTGCCTTATATTCCGGATACATCTTATTCGCAAAATATGCCGTTACCAGATTCGTAACGATCTGTGTGAAGATCTGTACAATCAGATAGATATAATAATCACCGATTGTCATAACGACAACTAACTGTGCCGCATACTGGAACGTATTCGTCACAAGCATGACCTTGCTCGCTACATCATTTCTCTGGTGTGCAGTCAGCAGACTGTTCTTGTACGCGAGCAGCCAGTACGACATACAGGTACAGAACAGATTGAGCAGATACACGACATAGATGCTCACGCCCTCCGGCATATCACTCTTTACAAGATACGGAATAAACGGCGTCAGAATTCCGCCAACGACTGCGATTACCAGTCCGATGATCCGGTAATATTTCTGATATAATTTTAACAACGCGCAGATCTGCTCTTTATCATTGTCGATAATCGGCTGGTACATGGAATAAACCATCGCTGAACCAACGCCCAACTCCGCAAGGTTCAACACCCACAGCACCGAACCAAACAAGCTGTTTAAGCCGAGATACCCATCGCCCATGTAGTACATAATTGCTGTACGCATGATAAATGGAAGCAGTATCTGATAGCCTTTCAAAAACATGCCAAACACAACATTTCGCGAGGCATTTCTTACACGGGTTTCCTGTTGCATAACTTTCCTCTTTCTACTACGAACTTATGATTCCTGTGTGGAATCAATATAGACACGCGGTACACGCTGGGAGATATTGCATACAATCTCATCGACATTTGTCTGAAGCAGATCTGCCATCCACTGGATGGAAAGGTCTCCGCCAAGTAGCGTCACCTGATCGTTTCTCTGTACATCCGGGATATCTGTCACATCGACCATACACTGATCCATACAGACTCTTCCGATGATCGGTGCTTCCTGTCCACGGATCAGCACCTTTCCTCGGTTCGACAGATCTCTCCGGTATCCATCCGCAAATCCAACCGGCAGGGTTGCGATCTTCGTCGGACGCTTCGTCACGAATGTGCCGCCATAACCAACCTCCGTTCCTGTCGGAACCTCCTTCACCATAACCACATACGTGTACCAGCTCAAAATCTCCTTGAAGTTCTCTTTTTTGAACCCTTCTTCGTCGATTGGATTCAAGCCATATAAGATATCTCCGGCACGTACCATATCGAGCTGCGAATCCGGCATCAGCAAAATCGCCGGGCTGTTCGCCACATGATACTTCGGAAATGTGATTCCCATTTCCTTTAACTTCTCTGTCATACGCAGAAAGCGGTCAAGCTGCTTCCCTGCACTCTTATGATCGTACTCATCTGCACGTGCAAAATGCGTGAAAATGCCTGTCATATTCAGGGATTCCATCTGTGAAATCTCCTTGATTGCTTCAAGCGTCTCATCGTTATCCGGGAACCCGATCCGGCTCATTCCGGTGTCGAGCTTGATCTGTATATTCTGCTTTCTTCCCTGCCGTTTCGCTGCCTCGGCAACCGTCTTCGCATATTCCACCGAGAATACTGGAAAGTCCAGATTGTAACGGACTGCCTCATCTAAGTCATAATCTCTGGTATCTCCAAGCACAAGAATCGGCTCTGTCGCGCCATGCTCCCGCAAGGCAACACCCTCGCTCCACAATGCAACCGCATAGTTGGTCACGCCGCAGGCTTTCAATGTCGGATACAATCCTTCCGCGCCGTGCCGGTATCCGTCACCCTTTAAAACCGCCATGAGTTCGACACCCGGCTTTAATTTCTTGCGGATCTCTGCTAAGTTATTTTTCAGCATACCAAGATCTACGACGGCTGCTGTTCTTCCCATCCAAGGTTCCATACAATCTATCATACCTTTCCATTTTTCAAGTACATCAAAATTATCTAAAATAAAACACAATCGAGCAGGTTCATACATCCTGCTCGATTTACTTTCTTCACAGATTATCTCTGTACAATTCTTACATCAATTCATTCATTGAATCTCTGATGATATCCAGTCCGCGCATCAATTCGTCATCCGTTGCCACAAGCGCCGGCATCAGCTTCAACACATTGTTATCTCGGCCTGCACGTTCCATGATCAATCCCTTTTCAAAGCACTTGTTACAGATTGCCAAAGCAAGCTTTCCATCTGCAACCTGGACGCCCCAGATACAGCCGATTCCCCGGATCTCCACACCCGGTCTTGCAATGTTCTCATCCATATATTTGCGGATGATTCCCTCTTTGCGCTTTACCTCAGCCTCAACCTTATGGTCAAGCATATATTCCAGTCCTGCCTTCGCTGCAACCATAGAAAGCTGGTTGCCACGGAACGTTCCGTTGTGCTCGCCCGGTGACCAGATATCTAACTCCGGCTTGAACATTGTCAGAGCAAATGGCATACCATATCCACCGATGGACTTCGACATTACGAACATATCCGGTACGATACCTGCACGCTCGAACGAGAAGAAGGTTCCTGTTCTCGCACAGCCTACCTGAATATCATCCACGATCATCAAAATATCATACTTATCGCACAACGCACGGACACCCTGCAGATATTCATTGGAAAATACATGCACGCCTCCTTCTGCCTGTACGGTCTCGATAATGATTGCTGCCGGTTTCTCCACACCTGAGTGGTCGTCCGTAAGCAATGTCTCCATATATTTGATTGTATCAAGCTCCGGGAACATATATGGTGCCGGAATATGTGTAACATCATTCAGACATACACCTGCGCCGCCACGGCTGCCCGCATCACTTGTGAGAGACAATGCGCCAAGTGTCATACCATGGAAACATCCCATGAGTGCCCAGATCTGATTTCTCTTCTTTACTTTACGCGCCAGCTTCAATGCAGCCTCTACGCCATTGGTTCCGGTTGGTCCAGGGAACATTACCTTGAAATTCAATCCTCTTGGCTGTAACACCTTTTCTTCAAAGAACTGCAAAAACTCTTTCTTCGGAACAGTCATCATATCCATCGAATGCATAATTCCATCACTCATCAGGTATGCAACCATCTTTTCCTTAATATAGTCATTGTTATGTCCATAGTTTAAGGCTCCTGCTCCGCAGAAGAAATCTATATATTCCTTTCCGTTCTCATCCTTCATGATCGAACCCTTTGAAGTCGTAAAGACCGCAGGGAAGCTTCTACAATAAGAACGTACCTCTGATTCATAATTCTCAAATACTTCAACGTCAGTCATACACTCGTACCTCCTACTCTGTGTGACTCATTTTCTTCATAATCAAGCTATAATATACTCCTCATTCTCTCACTTCGCAAGTGAAAAAAGAATGAATTCTGTATTTCAGACTTAAGATAATTCCAAATCCGGCTTTTCAAACTCCTTCATTTTCTGGTTATAGGCATCCCGCATCGCATCTTCATACGGTATTTTCTCCATATCTGCGCCTAACATACGCAGAAGGTAATGTGTGAAATCCGGGTTTGCTACAAGGATTGGTCCAAGCATGTAAGTCGCAAGAATCTTTCCTTTGCGGATACCTTCAAATACCGACTTCGGATTCATACCAGTTCCCATCTCAACCTTACAAAAGCTCTCCTGCTCCGGGATTCCAAATGTATGGGAGAAACGGCTTGTATAACCAAGCAATGTAATATCATCGAATTTTGCCTTCATCAATGTATTGAAACGGTTCGGGGTTTGTCTGACCGAATAGCTGTTTAAGTACGCCAGAGCTTCCACCTTGCTGCCATCTTCCCGCTTGATGTATTTGCCAAGCAGTTCGAGCGCATTTCCAACGAAGAAGAATACTGTCTTCTCTGCATCAAATGCACGGAAGATCTCTTCCTTCAAAGGAAGCAGACGGCTCAAAATCACTTCCTGACTCTTCTCGCTCATCGAGCACATATATACCAGATCAATATCCTCTGTCAAAAACAGAGGCTTCGCATTCAATGTTGTCTCTACAAATTCTGCATCCGGTAAGCAGAGCTTCAAGTATTGCATATTTCCTTTGTCACCATATAAGGTACAAAGCTCCGGATAAAGGATTTCAATCTTCATTATTTTTCATCCTCCAGTCTCTTCAAAAGCTTCTGCTTCATCTTGCAGGAAATACCATAGGTATCGCAGTCGTATAAGATATATACCTTATCAACGCCCTCTAACTTTACTTTATCGACCGCTGCAACCTCATCGAGATCCCACGCGATCTTCTCCTCCGGGATTCCGGCGATCAGCGCACGCACACGGTGATCGAGACATCTTGGTCCACAGCAGACTACCTGCATTACATCGTCTCTTGCAAACTGCTCGTATTCAAGGTCGTAGATCCAGCCGATAAACTCGATACTCTTCTGTCTGTCGCTGAAGTCATCCTCTGCGATCATGATGACCTTCTTACCAGGCTCTTCTGCCACATACTCGAACGTACGGCAGGAGCTGACTGCGCTCTGTCCTTTGCTGAGTGCCTGAACGACTGTCACATTTCCGACCTTCGTCTCGCTGTAACGGGATTCCGGCACATGGATCTCTGCGATCCGCTTCTTCACCTCATCGGAAGAATATCCAAGCTCCCGCATCATCGTAATTACAGTCAATTCATTATAAATATTAAACAACGCATCATGGATCAGTGCGTATTCGATCTCATTTCCATCCTTTTCACGGACAATTAACTTCTTGCCTTCCTTGTCGACCTTCGTTGCAAGATAATCTGCATCTGCAGACTTGTAATCGCAGTTTGGACAATAAGCATTTCCAATATGATGATAACGAAGGTAGTTGAACTTCAGCTTCGTACCGCATTTTGGACACAATGTATAATCAGCGATCAGGTTGTATGGCTCCGTCTTGTCATCGTCCTGCTTTCCGATTCCGAAATAAACATGCTCACTATTCGGCTTTAAGTTGCTGCTGCACTGCTCATCTGCATTTAAGATCAGCTTCGTTGTGTCCGGGCAGTATGTGTCAATGACACTGAAAATGTAATCCGGATGTGCGTTTCGCTTCAGTGAATCACGGAACAGGTTCGTCACGACGAGATAATCCGGCTTTACATATGGAAGAATCAGACGGGATGCACGCTCGTCCACCTCAAATACAGTTGCGTCCACGCGGCATCTGCCAAGCCAGTTGACGCTGTTCAACAGGTTTGTCACACAGCCCGGCACGATATTCGAACCGGTCCGGTTGCTGACTACCTTCTTGCCTTCCTTCTCCAGCATATCGGTCAGCATGTTTGATACGGTCGTCTTACCGTTCGTACCTGTCACGCAGATACAGAGCGGTGCCTTCGGTGCCTGCGCCATGAAATCCGGGCAGATTTTTCTGGCAACAACGCCTGGGGTATGCGTGCCGTTGCGCCCCGAAAGGCGGATGATGACTTTGCTGAATTTTGCAGCCATGACTGCGATATGATAACGTAACTTCGACATGATTGTCTCCTTTTTCCTTTTGAACCTCGCTGGTGTGTGATGAGATAAACTTTTCTCCTCATATATCCAAATACAAATTCATTTCATATATGATGTATTGAAACTAAGAAGTACTAGATGTTCTTAATTTTCTTTTTCTCTATGTCCGCCATCGCCGCCAATTCGCCATCCATGGCTCAGTGGCGGCTTGTTTGAACATCGTGTTCAAACATGGCTGCACTCTGAAAGAACATCAAGGACTTCTAAGTTCCAAACATATATATTTCATGAATTTATATTTGAATATATGTTGAAGATTTCTTTGTCCTCATCACAAACCAGCTATACATACAAAATCCTAACACAAGACAATCCTGTCTTGTTTTGCCTTGATTTTTGTATGAAAGTACAATATCTACTGTGTAAAATCCAAGACATTATATATCTTGTGGGTAGGATTGTCAATTTTTTCCGCTGTAACAGGCGTCCATTACGATTTGCCAGCTTGTCCTATGCCAGCAGATCGTGTTCGAGTGACGCGATCACAGCAGCACCATCTCCGATTGCAGTTGCGATCTGGCGGACAGTCTTGGTGCGCACATCTCCGATTGCATATAGAAATGGTATATTTGTGCGGCAGTCCTCACCGGCACGGATATAGCCGTTCTCCATCTCTACGACCTCTTTTACAAGTGCAGTCTGTGGCTGCATGCCAACCGCGATAAAGATGCCGGATAATGCGAGATCTCGTTTTTCTTCTGTCCGGTTATCCTCGATCACGATATGGTCAACCATGTTCTCACCACAGATCTTTCGTACTTCGGTGTGTGGTAGGAATTCGATATTTGCCGCATCGAAGATCCGCTGCTGCAATACCTTGGCACCGCGCAGCTCATCACGACGATGAATCAGGTAGACCTTCTCACATACATTTGCAAGGTACAGGGCATCTTCAAGTGCCACATCACCGCCACCGACAACGGCCACCGTTTTATTCCTGAAAAATGCACCGTCACAGGTTGCACAGTATGAAACACCGGCGCCGGCAAACTTTGCCTCGCCTTCCACGCCAAGCTTTCGATGGGTCGCACCAGTCGCTACAATTACTGCTGTTGTCTCGATCACACTGCCATCTTCCAGATGCACTTCCTTGTAATCATCCTGATTGGCAATGTCCGTCACCGTACCCTCCATAAATGGAACCTCCAGCGCATCTGCATGTTCCCGGAACTTTACTGACAGATCATAGCCATTTGTTCCGTAGAAGCCAAGCAGATTATCCACACGGTCGGTTGTGACAATCTGTCCGCCGCTGAACATTTCCTTCTCGATTACTGCCACATCCAGCAACGCACGTTTCGCATAGACCGCCGCCGATAAACCTGCGGGACCGCTACCGATAATCACGACATCTTTCCTTGTATCACTCATCGTTTTCCTCCAAACTGGTTTCTATTTCATTCGTTTCATTTTTTAATCAATTTCTTATTTTATCCACGATCTATCTGTGTGCAAATTCTTTCATAACATCAATCGTTTTCCGGATATCTTCCTCTGTATGTGCATCTGAGATAAACATTGCCTCAAACTGCGATGGAGCGAGGTTGATTCCATGATCAAGCATATGTCGGAAGAATGCTGCATACTGCTTCGTGTCGCTCGTCATGGCGGTATCCATATCAACTACCTGCTTGTCTGTGAAGAAAATGCTCATCAATGAGCCGATCTGGTTGACACAGACCCGATTGCCAAATGCCTCTCTTGCTGCCTGTGCAAGTCCTGCGGTTTTTCCTTCGAGCTTTGCATACACTTCCGGATGTGCATCCAGCAGCTTCAATGTCTCAATGCCTGCGGTCATCGCAATCGGATTACCGGACAGGGTTCCTGCCTGATATACCTCGCCAAGCGGTGCCACGCACTGCATGATCTCGCGTCTGCCTCCGTAGGTTCCAACCGGCATACCGCCACCAACGATCTTGCCAAGTGTTGTCAGATCCGGCTTGATATGGAAATATTCCTGTGCGCCACCCGGTGCCAGACGGAATCCTGTGATAACTTCATCGAAGATCAGTAATGCACCATCCGTCTGCGTGATGTCACGCAGGAACTCTAAAAATCCTGCCTTCGGTGGCACAACACCCATATTTGCCGCAACCGGCTCGACAATGATTGCTGCAATCTGTCCCTTATACGCATCGAATAACTGTTTTACGGATTCCTCATCGTTATACTCTGCAACGAGAGTATATTTCGCATAGCCCTCCGGGACACCCGCACTGTTTGCCACCGTCTGTGTGATCACGCCAGAGCCTGCCTTTACCAAAAGTCCGTCACTATGTCCATGATAGCATCCCTTGAATTTCACAATGTAATCTCTTCCAGTAAATCCACGTGCCGCGCGGATTGCACTCATCACCGCCTCTGTACCGGAATTTACCATACGAGACATTTCCATTGAAGGCATATGCGCTGTGATAAGCTCCGCGATCTCCAGCTCTTTTCTGGTCGGTGCACCAAAGGTCAGTCCATCATCGCAGGCCGCCTTTACCGCTTCGATTACCGTCTCCTTTGCATGTCCGAGGATTCCAGGTCCCCATGAACATACATAATCTATATATTCCCTCCCATCCTCATCGAATATACGGGAGCCTTTTGCTTTTTTTATAAAAATCGGGGAGCGTCCGACTGAGCCGAATGCACGCACCGGCGAATTCACGCCACCCGGAATATATTTCTTGGATTCTTCAAATAACTGTTCTGATTCTGTCTGCATGATTATGCTTCCTCCTCATCTATCGCGATACACATTCCTGCGAATCATTTTATTGTTCATCCTGCAGCCATCTAGCCACGTCAAGTGCATGATAGGTTATGATAATATCCGCACCGGCACGTTTCATGGCAATCATGTTCTCCATAACGATACGCTTCTCATCGATCCAGCCGTTTATCGCTGCTGCCTTGACCATCGAATACTCGCCGCTTACATTGTAGACTGCGAGTGGATGCTTCGTCTCGCCACGCACCGCTTTCACGATATCGAGATAAGCAAGTGCCGGCTTTACCATAATGATATCCGCCCCCTCTTCGATATCTGCCTCACATTCGCGCAATGCTTCCCTGCCATTTGCAGGGTCCATCTGGTACGTTCTGCGATCGCCGAATGCCGGAGCGGAATGTGCCGCATCCCGGAACGGAGAATAATATCCGGACGCGAACTTCGCGCTGTATCCCATAAGCAATGTATCCACGCATCCATTTTCATCCAATGCCTTCCGCAGATATGCGATATGTCCATCCATCATGTCGGACGGTGCGATCATGTCTGCGCCCGCTTTGGCAAGTGTTACTGCCATCTTAGCCAACAGCGGAAGTGTCTCATCGTTCAGTATTTTTCCGTCCTTCACCAATCCGCAATGTCCGTGGGAGGTATATTCGCACAGGCACACATCTGCGATAATCAAAAGTTCCGGTGCTTTCTTCTTGATCTCGCGCACCGCACGCTGTGTGATACCATTTTCATCATAAGCGCCGCTGCCGCATTCGTCCTTGTGCTCCGGGATACCGAAGATCAAAATTGCCGGAATGCCAGCCGCCTGTATGCGCTCTAGTTCCTCATCGAACCGATCCAATGTATACTGGTAGATGCCCGGCATGGAATCGACCGGGTTCTTCTCATTGGTTCCTTCTTTGATGAATACCGGGTAGACGAGATCGGATTTGCTGATTTGTGTCTCGCGCACCATGTTTCGCAGTACTTCATTTTCTCTCAATCTTCTTAATCGTATCATGTGTGTATATTCCTCTTTTCCTATAACTTACAGTAATTATAAATGTACCTCTCTACAGGAGTTGAACATACTTACCATTTCTACGCAGACGCGCACGGGTAACATCACATCGCTATGCTCTGTGATAAGTCGTCGACATCCATCCTAAATGGAACTACGTTCCATGGATGTCTCCTCGCTCGGTTCAGCACGCAATGGTACTAAATTCGCGACGATGAATCCGTCGCTCATTAAGTGCCAGCGTGCTTCAACGGTCTGCTTAAGAATTGGTAAGTATGTCCACCTCCATCTACATTTTACACCTTATTATCTGTATTTTTCACGTCAAACGCACTATCCAATGCCCTTACCAGGCCTTCCGCATCGCACTTCTCCGGAATGACATCGGCGGGCAGACCACATTTTATAAGGGCGTCTGCTGTCACCTGTCCGATTGTGCCAAGTACAATGCGCTTCTTTCCTTGTGCTGGATTCCAGTCTGGCTGTCCGGTCTCGGCAAGGCAATCTGCAAATGCATGCACCCCGGAAGCGCTTGCAAATAAAATTGCATCGTAATTATTTAAGTATTTCCAGTTTTCTGTCCGCGCGCCACGCACATCGTAGATGGATAGAATCTCCGCGTCAATCCGGTTCGCAGATAGAATCTGTTCTAAGACCAGACTTCCTTCCTTCGCCCGCGGAATCAAAACCTTTTCTCCTGATTTTACAATGGTACAAAGCCCATTTGCAAGACTTTCTGTCGTATATTGCTCCGGTATATAATCTGCATAAAATCCATACTGCTCCAGCGCCTGCGCACAGCCACTTCCAACCACTGCAAATCGGATATCTGTAAACTTCCGAAGATCGACTGCACACGCGCGCACCCGGTCAAAGAATAACCTGATTCCGTTCTGGCTTGTGAATACGATCCACTGGTAATCCTTCAAATTCTGAATTGCCACATCCAACTTCTCCATATCCGGACACGTTCTGACATGCATATCACAGATTGAAAACAGCGATGCGCCTTTTTCTTCCAGCAGTCCGCGCAGTTTCTCCCGGAATACTGCCGTGCCAACCACGCCGATCTTGCAGCCATCAATCGCACTGCGCTTCTTATCCTTCATCGTGCAGGCAGCTGTCTGCCCGACGACTATGATTGCCGGTGAAACAAGCTCATTCTTCGAAACAAGCTTGCCGATCGTCCCTACCGTACCGCGCACGATTGTCTCTCCGGGCAGCATACCATTTGAAATCACACTGACCGGTGTCTCCTCCGATTCCCCCTCTTCGCGCAGTCTCTGCATAATCGGTTCCAGATTCGAAAGTCCCATCAGGAACACACTGGTTCCCTCCTGTTTATGAATATTCGCAAGTGCATCTGCCTCGCCCTTCTTCGTATGTCCGGTAATCACATGGAAACTCCGGCTCATCTCCCGATGCGTCACAGGAATTCCAAGCACCTCCGGCACCGCAATCGCAGAAGTCACACCCGGAATCACCTGAAACGGAATATCTGATTCCTGCAATGTAAGGATTTCCTCACCGCCACGTCCGAATACAAATGAATCGCCGCCCTTTAAGCGGACAACATTCTCGTATTTTCCTGCGGTCTCTACCAGAATCCGGTTGATTTCCTCCTGCTTCTTATAATGCGCACCTGCCTGCTTGCCAACATAGATCTTCGCACAATCCGGTCGCACAAGATCGAGAAGCTCCCCCGTCCCAAGCCGGTCGTAGATTACCGCATCGCACGATTTTAAGATCTGCAAGCCTTTGTATGTAATTAATCCCGGATCACCGGGACCTGCTCCGATTAAATATACCATTTCCAATTCATCCTTTATACATGTGTCAATACATATTCGTCAAATTCCGGTAATACAAAATGTACATATCCATGTTCTTCACAATTTATAATTCCTCTTTTTTTCAATCTGTCACGATAAGGATTGAACTCATTTGTTTTAAGTGATAATTTCTCCCGGATTTCCTTTATTTTCCCCGAAGCTGTCTCTGCAATTCCATAGCATATTTTCTTATCCTTGTTCGATAACTCTGACCAGATCTTATCATATACATATTCGCTCAGATACTGTCTGTACATACCAACCACAGACTTATAATCTCCATCCTTCTGCCACGTCAGGTATCCTAATACCTGAAATGCGAATGGATAGCCTTTTGTCATATCCGCCATCGCTAACGCATCATCACTTGAAAAACCAAAGATTTCCTGATATTTCTGTTTTACCGCACCTTTATCTAATGGTTGCAGCTTAACCTTCGGTGCCCGATATAAAAACGTCAGATTTTTTTCATTCTGTAAGGCATCTATATTTTCAAAAAGTCCTGTCATGAGCAAAAATACTGGCAATTCATTTCGAACAAAAATCTGAAATGCACTTGCAAATATTTTCATCTCTTCATTACTTGTTGCTTCATCAATTGTGATAAGTACACGTTTCTTCTTATCCTTTACAACCTCCAGCATCGCCTGAATTGCATTTTCTATATCAAAAAAAGGATTCGATTTTTCAATAGACACTCCAATCCCTAATACTGATAAATCCAGCTTTGCTTTTATAAACAAATCCTTCAGATTTTTTTGATCGTATAACTTTGCAGCAAAACTATGCAGCAAGTCACGATCTGGATTCAGTTCTATTACAATCCAATCCTTGTCTTTACGAAAATGCTTCGATATATCTGTCAGCATTACAGTCTTTCCGCTGCCCCGGACTCCCGTAATCATATAAATCTGCTGGTTCATCCATTCTGACGAAAACGAACCAATAATCTCATTCGTCTGTGCCAATCTGGAGATTGATTCCAACGGACTTTTACCAAAAACTAATGTAAATGGATTTTGCATTGCGCACCTCTTTTACTGTTCTTTACTCTTTTTATTATTTTTACTGTTCTTTACTCTTTTTATTTATTTTTACTCTTCTTTACTGTTTTGTCAAGAGATTTCCATTATTATACAGTACACAGGGACGCTCCTCATGACAGATGCTACGTCCCTACTCGCTTCGTCCCTGCTCGCTTATTTATTTTTCTCCCTATCCTTTTTTTCTTTGATTTTCTGCAATATTTCTAAATATCTTTCTTGAGATAAGATAGGTTTATCATCCATTAATTTTATTACTTCCTTAAGAACACATGCAAAATCATTAATCTCCGTTGTTTTCCCTTCAAATACCCGTACAAAAATACCTTCATTCTTTGAAAAGCACACCACTTCTCCATCACCATTAATTTCCCCTATTGCAACCAATCCTTCGGGTACATATTCAGAATGAAATTCATTTGGTTCCCAAAATGTTGCTGTGTTACCTGCTATACGACATTTTCCGGAAAATCTAAGCCACTCCTTATATGATTCTGGTATTTTCGCTCTGTTTCTCTCCTCCCAATTTATCATCTCTTCTTCAGTAATAGGGGCATTGAAATAATTTCTTTTCTCTCCATTATCTTTTTCATCTTTTTTACATAATTCTAATAGTTTCCTAATTTCCTTTTTTAAACTATTGTTTTCTGGTACTTTTCTCATTCCGACTTCCTTTCCGTGCCGTTAAATTCAATCCTCCACTGGCTTACAGATTGGTAATCCCCATATGCATACGCCGATCTTATACTTTCTTAAACTTCTATTCTTTTCCCAGAAAACAACTGTATAGCTAAACTCCGGACCATCATTTGTGACCAACTCTCGAAGATAGCCAACCTCACCAGTTTAAGCATTGTAATGATTCCACCAATCATAGGCTTATACATTTTCTTTTTTATGGTTTTGTCGAAAAAAAGAACGGTTCCGTCATCAAACTCACTACATACAGCCTCATGGGAATGATCCACAGATATTACAACGTATCCGTTAGAAGCAAGTTCTGTACAAAGACAGGAATTTCCTTCTCTGTACGAATTATAGGCATGATTAAACATAATCAGCGGGAACTTTTTTCCCGGTATCCTATTTGCATTTAAATAACATTCTGTCAGATTAGACTCCGGATTCTTTCTAAAGTCAGGCACCACATTAAAAGTATCCTTTAAGCCTTTCAGCATATTATCCGATAATGCCACCGCCTTCGTAAGTCCCTTTACGCTTTCCCTAAGCACCGGATAATAAACCCTTGCCGCCACGCTTCGCATGCCTCCCTGACGCATAATTTCTTTCCTATCGTCTTTGACTGTGTACGTAAATGTTCCGACTGCATATTCCCCTGTCGGTTTGGGTAATCCCATTTTTCGCATGATTGAATGCTCCTTTTCAATTTCTTGTATGCTTTTCTCAGGTGTCGGTAAATCTTCCGGCATAGTACCACCTATTTTTCTATAGCACTGCGAACTTCTCTTAATTTTTCCTCTCTATATCCCATTTGGGCAATAACTCGCTATCTTTAATTTGACAAACTGGAAGTTATTTACTTTTCTTCATATTTTTTAACGATACCTAAACTATAAACAGCCATAATTGCAATCGTTTCCACCATCACACCAATAACTGACAACAGAATGTATGGAGTATTTTGACCTTCTAACAGCGGAATGCCTAATATAATAAAAACGATTCCATAGATTATAAACAATCGTCCGGTTGCGCGATTGTAACCTTTCGCATCTTTTACTTTTATTGTTTCGGTATTAGCCCAGAATCCAACCGGATTCTTAGAAAACATATCTTTTATTCCTAATCCAATTATAAACACCCCGAAAAGTGACCATATAATAAACCCTATCATATTGTTTCTCCCTACAAATCGAATTAAAAGCCACCATAATGGGACAACGTCTCTGTTGCAAATTCTGTACCAACTCTCATAGCCTCGTAAATATCACCAATTAACATATGAGAACACACAAAGCCTGCATGGTAGCTATCTCCGCAACCAGTAGTATCAACTATTTCTAAAGCTTCATCAGCCGGGACAAAATACTTTTCACCATTATAATATGTAACACTTCCTTTATCAGCTAAAGATGCATTAAATAGTCCTTTATACTTCTTGGAAAATGCTTCAAATATCGGGAGAATTGATTCTTCTCCACTAATCAGGAAATAATCTATATATGGTGCATATTTTTCCATCTCCTTAAAATTACGATATTCTACAAAATCCACAGCCAATCTGAAGTTATTATTCTTTTTTAAATCTATAATTTGTTCAAAACAGCCTGCCCAGAAATGTATAAATACAACCTCTGATTTTTTTATAAAGTTCAATTCATCTTGATTCAATATCATTTTATCAACAATATCACCCGTCCATGAATCATCTTTGTAATATCTGTCACCGTCAGCCGTAAGATATGTACGATTATTTGCAGTTACTTTATCCTCTTCAACTCTTACATGGCTTACATCTATTCTCTTATCAGAAATAGAATCCATAATAAATTTTGCGTAGGAATCCTGTCCTACTGCACCCAATATTGAAACATTAAACTCCTCAAATTTTGATGCATGAACTGCAAAATTAAGGGCTTCACCACCTGCACGCAATTCATCTGTTCCATCAAAAACATCTACACAGAGGCACGGAAGTGCCACTAAATTTATCATTCTTGTACCTCCCCAAATTGAATGTTGTCGATTGGTTTTTTAAAGTATTTTACTTTCTAACCGGTTTCTTATAAAGAAATACAATCGCCACTATCAGAATAATAGCCAACATCACCCACTGCACATAATTATCAAGAATTATAAAAAGTGGCGAATCATTCCAATCAGATATAAATATATGTATGTTTAAAAATATGTCTGTAAAGAAATGGATAAAGGCGGCTACAAGTATGTTATGTGTATATAAATACACAGATGCAAATGCAAATCCCCATACTCCTGTCATAATAAATCTGTATATAGCTTGTTCCAAAGAATCACATTCAACAGCATGTGCTATACCAAATATCACCATGCTTATGCCCGCATATAAAAGCCTTCTCTTAAACGTGGCATTTGCTCCTTGATAATACCCTTCGCAAACAAATGCTCTAAATGTAAGTTCTTCCCATAATCCTGTCGCAAGTTGCATAAAAATAAGGCAGGACACAACTATAGGCATGGTTGTATTTAACCAACTCTTTGCCCCTATCACCACATATGTAATGACATCAAACACCACATAAATAAACATAGCAGAGCAAGCAGGAACAGCATCCTTAAAGCAGTTCATATTGACAATACTTCTCATACTGTCTTTCTTAAACAATTTTACAAATATAATAAGCTCGACAGCGAAAAATAGTATTCTTTGAACGCTTTTCATCATATATCCCAAAGCACCATCAAAGTTGTTATTTATCAGAGGTGATGTGTAGTAAAGCAATAATAAAAACAATACAGCCAGAATAATACCTATCAACTTTTTGCTTTTCATAATGGTCTCCAATCTTTTCATAATTACCGGATGAAAGCATCATAAGGTGCTTTATCATCAAATGGCTTTCTTTTACTAAATTGCGCTGATTCATCAATGTGTGCAAATATAACGTCAGAATATTTTCTGATACCACTATGCCCTGTACAGACATATTCCAATTGAATGTGTTGGATATTATCAATCAATGCCTTCAATTTCACCAGAGACTTTTTGTTCATATCCGGATATTGGGTGAAAAAATCAAAAAAACTATATCCACCTTTTTCATTTATTGCAAGACAATCTCCGGTAAACAAAATCTTATCATCAACAATATAACAGGTATGCCCCAGAGTATGTCGGGTGTAGGAATAGATTGTACCTTAATGCCTCCGATATCAAACTTTTCATTGTTATCTATGGCCTAATATCCTTCTTTAATTCTGACACAATTTTTAATCTTCACCCCTAATTTTGTCATACGATGGATGCTTCCATTCAAGTATGCGCTTTCCGCTCTCCCCAGGTACACTTGTGCATTTGGGTATATATTTGTTCCGCTTGTGTCAATTCCACCACAATGATCCACATCGGCATGAGTAATAAAAACATGTTTAATTTCTTCTGGATTAATACCTATTTGTTGAAAAGAATTTTCAACACCACGATAATTCAAATGTCCTGAATCAACAGCTATTGTCACGCCATTTTTGGTATAAAACCAAAGATTTACATCCCCTTGCCTGATACAACTTATTCCACATTCATAATTTCCTGTTTCTGCCGGATTGCAATATTTTTTCCCCTTCATAATATGGCGCTTTATTTTATCATCAAAAAAATACATAAACTTCATAGCAATTTTCTCCTCCTTATAATTATATTAGCCACTATAACCGAAGGGAAAATTTTTTGCTTTCAAAAATCTGCTGTTTTTCTGTTTATTTTAATACATCCGTAATAGAAACACCCGTTAATTTCTTACAAGTGTATGCAAGATGTGCCGAACTTGAGAAACCGCTTTCCTGCGCTGCCCAGGTAATTTTACTACCCGTGCTTATCAATCTATATGCATATTCCATTCTGCGCATCAGAATATAACTTTTTAGCGAAATTCCCGCTTCTTCCTTGAATAAATGCGTCAACCTGCTTTCAGAAAGGAAAACTTTCTCCGCAATCTGCTTAACACTGTAACTTAACCATTCCCCAGAAATAACTTTGCTGATTATCAGTTCAATCCTTTCATCTCTTACGTTGTTTTTTCCTGTTGAAATACCCATGGCAAGAAACATATTTTCAACGATGCGTATAATTTCATTCTCCGGCAAATTTTGAATATCTTCTGATATCTCTGCAATATCATCCGAAACATTGCAGTAGGAATCACCTTTTATATATTGCTCCCGAATCTGTTCCGCAATAATGCTTGTAGGATCAATCAGCAGAAATGGATGTTTATGAATGTCCGTCTTATAATATGATGGTATAATAACAATATATGAACTTTGAAAAATAAGACTACTCATTTTTTCGTCCTCATACTCCCTGCCCATCTGTCCAAACTCTCTATTGCGGTACGCTAATTAAAGCTCTGCAATTTTTGTCTCGATACGTGGGCAAAACTCTATTATCGGTTCAGCAGATACCTAACTGCGTATTCTAACTCAACATCTCTTTCAAACACGATTTTACCTTTTTCCATGGCTTCTCTATCATAATTATCAATAGAGAAAATGGTCTTTGCATTTTCACCGGTTATCGGAATTGCAACATCAAGAGGGATTTTGTTTTCCCGGGTATGATCCGTGTCAATGAAAGGCTCCCCATCCTCGGAAAGGCTCAAAAACACCGGATAGTTCACACAGATATGATCTGTAAGATAAATATACCCTCCATTATTCTGATTGACACCACTGCTCGCAGTAATTCCCATCAAGGTCACATTCGGACAGTCTCCGAGGAATTTCGCCATTCCGTCGCCTGCACTCATACAATTGGAATTGACCAGCACAACAACTGGAATATCCGCATATCTTCCATCCGGAAATATATATTGGCTCTCCGCAACATGATATCCCTGTGCATCCTCATATCCAAATGAAACCATATGAGACTTTTTATCAGTGAAAAGTGAAGCAAGCGCACCTGCTACGGAATCGTAACCGCCTCCGTTATTGCGAATATCTATTATAAGATATTTCATGCCCTTATTCTCTAAATTCTCAATTAAATCTGCATAATATTCTGTAAGTTCAGGATAATAGCCCTTTTTAATTGCAGAAATATTATCCCCCAACGCATCATAGCTTTCACTTGTTATTTGAAGATACCCGCATCTGTCATCGAGCATACAGGAATAAAAGTTTTGGTAATCGTCATCGTCATGCAATAAGCATTTTATAGCTACTGATAATCTATCCTCATAATTGCCTGTTTTCTGAACCGAAATACTCCGTTCGTCTCCGTTATCATCAAGGAATGTAATGGAAACGCTCTCTCCTCCCTTTCCGGCAAGGAAAATAGGTCGGAAGATATCTTCATTTTCCTCTACCGGAAATGATAATCCGGGATAGATACATTCTACATCCTCAACGGCTTCATTGATGTCCCGGTTGTCCCATGAAATAATCGTCGTTCCATCGTGAATACCTTTTGTGGCTGCCTCACATCCGGGCTCAACCAAAACAGCAATTACACTGCCATCGTCAATGCGGATCATGGACAGACCATAATCGTTTCCGGAAAGGTACTCACACGTAGCGAATCTTGTGTCATCTGTAAGATATGGTCCAACATGCGAATCATAGAAATAATATGTAACCTCAGTAATTATTGCCGAATAAACTGCTTCATCCCTGTTTCTTTCAGCCTCCTCAACCCTTGGCAGGTATGTCTCAAGCAACTCATCATAGTCGATCTCTTTCCATGAGTTAAGACAATATTCCTGCTCCATTGTCTTCAGCATTTTTTTAAAGCTCTCTGTATAACTGTATCGGGTATAATTGTGTACCATTGGCGCAGAGATGGAATTAAGTATAAAAACAAAACATAATACTGCTGATAACAGACAAACCATAACCGATCTGATCACGCGGATGAAGGCTGATTTGATGTCAAAAATAAATAGTATGGGAATAAATGCTTCCAGATAAAAAAGTTTAAAATGATGAATGAACAGATTTCCATAAATGCCCCAGTGTACGAATGCAGCTATGGCTGGCAGAATACAAAGAATACGTGGTGCAAGATACTTTTCTCTTCGTCTAAGAGCAGGGCATATGACAGCCAATGCAATGGAATATACAAATATGCCAAGTGCAATCATGCAGCTTCCTGTTTTCAATGTCAAATAAAAAAGATACATCCGCTTCCTCCTTACGTGGGTCAACTCTACGTCCTTGCCAGATTCCTGCCAAATCCTACAACGAAATTCTCATATTATGATACTTGGCTACAACATCTTCAAACCCAACAGATCGGTATAATGAATATCCATCCTCTGTTGCCTTTAATTCAATAATGCTCACGTTTTCTGCTTTTGCGTCCTCCAACATCATGTTCATTATTTTCTTAGCATATCCTTTTTTCCTATACTCTGGCTTCGTATAAACATTCAAAACAATCCCCGTCTTCCCGGTAATAATGACTCTATCAATTTTAAATCCGCAGCCTCAATTTCTCCTAAATCCTCTTGCAAATATGCGATTCTAAGTTCTGTCAATATACCTGTATCTTGAGCAGTTGCTTTTTCAAATGTCATTGTCATTCCTCCGAATGCTTTTCTCTTTCCTCAGCATTTTTCATAAATTTCGTAAACAAGTCCTCCGCTGCCTTTGAAATTTTGCTTTCTTCTTTAAGCATTCGGATTATTTCTTTCACCATATTCAGGTTTCGCTTTCTCACATAGCTTTACAATTTCTTCAATTTCCTTTTTGTAACTATTGTTTTCTGGTAATTTTCTCACTTTGTATCCTCCTTCATACAACATAGCATTCGCTTCTCATGCATTACAGAAAACGATATTTTCCTTTTCCATGCCCTTGAACTTTCTCGATTATATTATTTCTTAGCAGGAGTTGTAGCACTTCTGAAGCCCGTGTTGACTTTAATCCTGTAACCGATTCTACAACTGTACGTCCAAAAAATGTTTCTTTACCACAATGCTGATATAATGCTAAAATATTACTGCGCGTTTTGCTATTTATCGCTTCATCAATATTCGCTATCTTTATTGCAATGTCCGCTTTTTCTTCCCCAATGTCCGCTTTTCCTTCTGCAAATATATGAATCTGCCACAGTCTGGATACAAATACTGCTAAATGACGAATGATCTGATCCATATTCAGGTTTTTATAACTGAATTTTTTCTCTTCAGAAAAATCATACTCCAAAGTCGCACGCAATTCTGATGCACTTCCATACATCACCGTTGCGCCATTTAGTACCCATTCTTTCTTCGTGATATTATAATCCCGAATCCTTCCTGCATGGCTGTAAATACCCGTAAACAATTTTCTATGAATTGAAATGTATTCATTTGGTGTAAAACTAAATGCCTTTTCAGATAGAATTTTGGCTATTCGCAATGATACCTTATCTGCTTCCTCTGTTCTGTCTGTCGCATCTGACTTCGGATTTTCCTCATAATAGCTATTTAATAATTCTCCTGCTTCATCAATCGAGATATCACCTTCAATATTCTTGATTGCTGTGTCAATCAGGTATTTGGATGGTCGAAGCCCATCTACAGCTTGCAGTCCTATTGCGGTATGCCACGCATATCCCTTGTCTCTTTTTTCAGGCTCTGTTTCCTTTATATATTCCTTGAATGGATCCTGTTCCATAAAATACTTCTCCTTTTCCCAAAATCATAACTTCCTAAAAACACTTATCCAGAATATCCGCATCCAGTCCTTTGCGTCCGGTGATTGCACCGATCACGAAATACAATACCGCACCGACAAGCAGTCCCCACACAACTGCATTGATGCCTCCGATATGGATCTTGTACGTGGCGAAAATATACATGCCAACGGCACCGATACTGCTGCATACCGCAGCCTGTTTGGTTCCTTTTCTCCAGAACAGTCCACCGACGAGCGGCCAGAAGAAGGTACATTCCAAACCACCAAATGCGAACATATTCAAAAGGAAAATAATATCCGGCGGATCGATTGTCAGAACCATCACGACGGCACCAAGCACCATCGTAAGGATCGTGCTGACAAGCTTTACATGCTTCTGGTAAGATTCATTTTTTACCGGATCATCCTTCACCACATAGTTCTTCCATAAATCCTTGACAATCGCAGCCGTCGCGAGAATGAGAAGGGAATCCGCAGTCGACATAACAGCAGCCATCGGCGCTGCCAGGAAGATTGCTGCAACTCCCGGCGGCATGATCTTCTGCACGATATATGGGATAAAATAATCTGATGTCGGAAGGTTGTCCGTATCAACCAGCGCACCCGCCCAGGTACCGGCCAGATGCATACCTATGATTACAAAGCTGCAGGTCAGTACACCGATCCACATCGCTTTGTGCATGCTCTTTGTATCCTTAAAGCCCATCGCGCGCACCGCCGTCTGCGGCAGTCCCAGCGTTCCAAATCCAACTAAAATCCAATAGCTGAGCAAACCGCCCGGCGTATATTTCGAGAAGATATCGTCATACACATCCGGCAGATTTGCCGCAAGTCCCGCATCAATTGACGCAAGTCCGCCTCCCGCTCTTAGAACAAAGAGAATAAACAGGAACGTTCCGATGCACATCACGATTCCCTGAATCGTATCTGTGATTACAACCGCGCTGAATCCACCGATTGCCGTATACAGGATTACGACGGTTCCGAAAATCAACAACGATGTCACATGATCAAGTCCCGTTATAGATGCAATCAGCGTCGCACCACCTGTAAACTGGCTGATCATCTGTGCGATAAAAAATGCGATCAGTCCGAGACTGGTAAAGATCACAAGCACATCACTTTTGTATCTCGCTTTGAAATAACCAACGACCGTCACAGCACCGGTTCTGCGTGAAACGAGCGCCAGCTTATTTCCAAGCACACCGAGCACCAGAAATGTAACCGGCACCTGAATCGCAGCGATCCATGCCTGCGCATATCCATAGGTAAGTCCTGCCGCACCCGGTCCGGAGATAAAGGAACTGGCAGACGTATAGGTTGCCATGATCGTCATTGCCAGCACGATACCGTTCATATTTCTGCCACCGATGAAATATTTGTTCTCCGCAGATGTATGTAAGCTCTTTTCTTCCTTTTTGCTGTACACAAAGCTCACAACTACATTGAATACAAGATATCCGAGAAACACGGATAGAATGATAATCTGATTACTGCTCATCCTCTGCATCCTCCTCATACGAAAAATCTACAAACACGAATCTGAGCAGCCAGAATACCCCTATGATTGCAATCACGACTGTCCCTAACACAGAAACCACAAACCACGCCGGCATATGAAACAACGTCCAATCCACCGAGTTCAGCAAGAACGCTGTCAGCACATGCCACAAAAAGCAGATTCCGACAACGATCAGTGTGGCTCTGATTTCTTTTACACACTGCTTATGTTTCTCTTCCTTCGTTAATTTCTTCATTCTCCACGCTCCCTCTCTTCCGATCTCATATATAAAAGCGGGTACGGATTTCCTTCCTCATCCAGATCCGTTCTTTTATACGTCGCAAATCCCTTTATTTTGCCGATAGTTCCTCTGCATTTTTCCGCAACCACTTATAATCCGATTGCTTCGCCCGCTCCAGATACGCTTCTAATCTCGGTGAGTTGAGCTTCGCCAATACATGCAACGCCATGATTTTTTGATATTCATCTTCCGAAGAACCTGCCGGATATTTCCCACGATCCCAAAATTCAAACGCATAGCGTTCCGCACATTCCGGCTTTAATTCTGCTATCGTCTGAAGTGCCATTCTGGAAGTATATTCATACTCCGATTTAATAAATGAAAATATAAGTTCCGGATCACAACCCTCGCAATCTCCAAGATGCTTCGCAAACTGCCACTCTGCATTCACATATTTTGATCCAATGCTCTTTTTTGCAAGCAATTCAAACCAGTCCCTGCGCAACACCAGTTTCTCTTCTACAAGCTCCTCACACTCATTATCTCTGGCTATTACAAACAGCAATGCATGGATCCGCCCATTTTGTGAACTTTTTAATTTCTCGATATAGT
>ERZ791601.273-NODE-273-length-48206-cov-4.884031_pt1 | contig 48206 bp, 77 predicted proteins | sample MGYA00509967_ERZ791601 | MGnify/ENA primary metagenome ERZ791601 (study PRJEB30046, sample SAMN00791930) | human gut metagenome | study: EMG produced TPA metagenomics assembly of the A metagenome-wide association study of gut microbiota in type 2...
AAATGAGAACACGGTCTTTCGAATCGTTGGACACACCGCCCGCAGCCAGTTCCGCAGCGGTCAGCTGGTAACGAACCTGAATATCAATTTCCTGCCCGGTCATCAGGGTGAAGGAGTTATTGATTTTGAAATGCTCCATAACGGTGCGGTCAGTATACCCGGTCATCAGGGTGCTGTTCATGCGTTTCCACAGGTCCGGGAATACGCGAATGGTATTCGGCAGGTGGAAGTTTTTGGACAGTTTGATGATGTCGAACAGCGGGTCGTTGAGCATGTTGAACAGCTCCTGACCAGTGGCGGTGGTGTAGTTGACGGTCGCCTTAGTCACGGTCACGTTGCTGTTATTGAACAGACCAGCCATTCCCAGTTGTGAGTCACCGAAGTAAGCCACTTTCTGACTATGCTCTTCGTAGCCACGATATGCCAGCTGCTGCTGCATGGTGTCAATCGGCATGTTCTGAGATGCAGTGGTGCGCAGCTCATCGATGCTGTAGTGACACTCGATGCCGCCATAGTTCAGCGGTACAGTGTGGAGTTTCGCAGACTGGGCGACGTGTGGCAGATCCATCGCGTTTGCGCCGATGAATTTTCCAACCGTAACGCCATCATAGCTCCGGTAGTTCCAGTGGTTCGCGAACTCAGGAATGCCGGATACAACCGGGATGTCCTGCAGATAAGTGATATCCGCATACGGAGTTGCATAGATGGTCTGCTCAACCTGTGCCAGCTGAGAAATGTAGAACGCGATACCGCCGTCAGCATCACGGAATTCAGCCGGAACGTTGATGGCGTTCTGACCGTCCAGATACTGTTTGACCCACGGGTTGCCCGCGATAGTCTGTGCGTCAAGTACAACGCTGTTTAACTTATCCATTATTAACCCCCAACAACCAGAGACAGTTTAGCCAGACCACCGGATGCTGCGGCAGTGAGGAATTTAGCGCCAGGAATGGCAACCGACAGAGTCACACCGGTACCTTCTGCGTTAGCGAAATCACCGGTCTGAGTCGCACCAACACGCAGATATGCAGCGTCACCAACGACAACGGCAGTTGCTGTGGTTACCCAGATTACGCCAGCGGTGAGCACAGATGCCGGACGGTCAATCGGAGCACCGAAAGTTGCGCCGTCAGCGTAAGAGCGGTTCAGTTCACGAACCAGTACGCCCACGAAGTCGCCAGCTGTGGAGCTGGCAGTCGCAGCCTTAAAGCCTTTCTCGCCGCTACGTACAACACCTTTACCATATGCGACGGTTGCGGTGTCATCGTTAATTTTGGAAACGATATTCGCTACTTGTCCATCGGCGACCATCCCGGTAAAGGCTGCGTCGTGATTCAGACCGTAGCTGGTTGCAGTAATAGCCATCTATGTCACCCTTATTTAAGTTTACCAGTCTGACGCAGCAGTGCTTCTTGTGCGCGGGACAGTACAGGTTTTGCGTCGGCTACCGGCTGTTTGATGTCTTTAGCGCCATCTTTAGCCAGTTGCTCAAGCTGTGAGTCTACCACAGGTTTCACCGGTTCTTCCACAGCCATGTCGAAAGCGGCTTCAACATAGGCGGTAGATTTTTCAGCCCAGTCAACAGACGGACGTTTAACAGCAAGAGCGGCACGTTTGATTGCAACCGGGTCCATGCTGTCACAGGTGAATTCATCGCCAGCAACTTTACGCGCTGAGGTGGTAACACGTGCAATTGCTTCCACGCGTGCTTTCAGGGCTTCGTCGCTGCATTTGGTGGTCAGGTCGGCAACCTGTTCCAGTGCTGCGTCGAGTTGGGCCTGTACGGTTTCTTTGGCGGCTTCGGCGTCACTGACACGCTGTTCTAAGCGTTTGAACGCGTCTACCACCGCAGCATCCGCCACATCAACTTTTAGCCCGGTGTCAGTGGTGATTTGATACATGGGTTTTTTCTCCATATTATCGAAGATACGCGCCATTGCACCCGCACGAGCACGGTCAACAATTGCAACGTGGTTAATTTTAATCCGAGTCTGCCGGAAGTCGTATGGTTCACCTTCCGGCGTTGTCCCTGGTGTGTCATCATACACCGCCGTGTAACCCGCTGACAACTCACACTTACCGGTTTCGACAGCCTTAATCGCGTCTTTATCCTTGATAACCATATCCACAATGACAAAATCGCCATCCTGACGACCAACACTCGTTACAACACCAACGGAAGTGTTACGGTACGTGGAAGCATTGACAAGCGTAGGAGGATGGTTATTCGTGACATCTGCGCCGAGATAGCTCTGAAGTGATTCATCGTTAAACACTTCTTCGGCAGGACGGTACACACGGATAATGTCGTTCGGTGCGCGACCTTTCAGTCTCAGTTCCGAAGCGAGATATTCCTGAATACCAGTACGAGCGGCTTTACCCGGCACACGCAGAAATCCCTCATCCGTGTAAACACGTTGGGAATTCAGTGCGAAACTTTTACGGTCATTGTGTGTTACGGTGATTTGCATGTTGACGAGTCCGTCAGAGTATGCCATAGTGATAATCGTTAAACACATGATACATATATTTCAGAGGAGATACAACATGACCGACATGGTCAACCATCCGTCACACTACACACAAGGTAGTATCGAATGTATCGACGCTATTAAGGCCGCCACCGTTGGTAAAACCGGTATCGAGGCGGTATGTGTGGCGAATGTCGTTAAATATCTGTGGCGCTATGAAGAGAAGAACGGTCTGGAAGATGTGAAAAAGGCCCGTTGGTATCTCGAGCGCTTGATTAATGAACTGGAGAACGAGTAATGAGTAACGATTTCATCGCCCAATGTGAAACTGAATTAGATAAAATCGACACCATTTTAAAACCATACGCATACGAAGTGACAACCAACCGTGGTACGACATATCTGGTCCGCGCGGGTAGTGTGGCGCATAACAACGCTGTTATGTTCGGGTATCAACTGAAACCGTTATACGAGGGTGAGTGATTATGCCTGTTTACATGAAACTCAGAAGTAGTGGTACTACACTCGTATTTGGTCTTTATGACAGTCGGGCCGAAGCGGAACGGGTATGTAACGTGTTAAAAGCGTTAAATGATGCGTGGGAGTTTTACATATGATACCACGCTACCCAACCGGGACACTTGTGAAGTTATTCCCCGATGGTGTCGTGACCGGCACTGTTGAAAATGTTGTTGCAAATGACCCGCCGCAGTACTGGGTCAAATGGGACGATGGTAATTACAGCTGTCACGCGCAGCGCGATTTGAAACGAGTGGGGACATTGTATGGCAGACTGGATTAAATGTAGTGATAGATTGCCTGAAGATGCCGGCCGTTACTGGTGCTATGTGGAAGAGCAAAATGACCTGGGGAAATCACACTATCAATGGAACTGTTCGTGGAATGGCGACCGGTGGTGGGTTGAAAGCGAAAATGGCGGGTTTGTAACCCACTGGCAACCATTACCCGACCCGCCGCAGGAGTGATTTAATTTGACGAGTTCGTCAGGGATGACGTATACTCAGTTCATCAACAACAGAGAGGGTTTGAGAGATGAAAGTATTTACCAACAACGTGCCGGCTGACTGCGATTACTTAACCAACGGTAAGCATTATGATTTCAAACCATATTCACCGGGATTGGAAAGGGGTGATATTGTTGACGATGAGGGCGACCTGATTACAATCTGCACCGTGAACTCAGAGTTTAAATGTGAGCACCTCGACGATGACGCATCATGGGAGTTTGTCAATGAATAACACGTTACTTCCCGGCTACAACCGCCCCGTATCAGAGGCGCGCATTGTCAATAAAGAACTGTTAAAGGTCGCACAACAGCTTGCACGTAAGCATGAAGGTTGGGCGCTCGCTAACGCTGTGTTACGTGAGGCGTATGGAAAATGAACTATAAACCTGTCAAAGCGGTAACGCTCCGCAACAATGACAAATTTATCGATGTGGACGGTATTATCACCGTGACAAACATCAAACTGAACTTCCTCGAAGATATCGTGGAGTTCACCGGTCATAACCTGACCACGGGATACGCAGCCAAACGCTGGATAGCGATGGACCGACTTGTCAATAAGGTTACTTCTTAGCCTTATACCGCTCTACCGCTGCCGATGTTACCGGCCTACTGATGCATCGGCAATTTATTGGCTGACCCGGAAACGTTGGTACACCGTCGACAACCGGTAAATCTGACCACTTAAATACACCTTCACCGAATCCCACATCACGCTTCGCAACTTCAACATGACTGTGACGTACCCGTTCATCCTGTGACGTTATCCATTTGAAATACTCAATACCACTGTTTGTCTGACGGATGCGGTTCATGTCGCCCTGTATTTTACTGGTCTGGTCCCTGGCAATTAATTTGGCGCGACGTTCTGTGATACCAAATTGTTTAACGAGTGCCTCCTCGATGTAACTGGGGCGCATACCGTTACGCATGTTGGTCATGACAATGTTCTGCACCTGCTCCAGATACTGAGCCGGAATGGACTGAATAAGTTTAGCATTTTGATACGATGCTGCGCTCAGATATTCCTGCAACTGCGTATCGCCGCCGTACAGATTGATAGCGAATGAACGGGCGTTATCCTTTGCCGCAGTCTGTACAAACTGTGACGCGATGGTTTCGGCCTGACGACGAGCAAACGCACCGAGCCACCGTGTGAGCAACTGGTTAATTGCCGAGGTAATAGTGTCACTCCAGCCGTCAGCGGTGTACTCCGGCGCAAGCTGTTTCACCAGTGGTACAATGTTGGTGTCCACATCCTCACGAACAAGCTGAGCAACCTGTTTCAGCTGACGATAATAATTTAGTTCTGTTTGTCGTGACATGCTTGACGGCCTCGTCAGTATGGTGTAGAGTGTACGTGTTAGTTAAATATTATCACAGGAGATGAGAGATGAGTAAACCAAAGCAAAAAGAAACCGAAACAGACAGCGAGTATGCTCTTAGAATTTCAGAATGGAAAGAGATGCGAAAAGAGTACAAGAGAAAGTGGAACGAACAGAATCGGTCACATACTTCCCAATACAACAAGAAATGGCAATCTGAGAACGTAGAAAAAGTTTCACAGTATAGAGAGGAGTATTACAAACAAAACAAAGACGTCATTACTGAAAGGGTGATTGATTGGCAAAGAAAAAATCCTGAGAAGTATGCCAATAAATCAAAAAGACATTATCTTGCCAACAAGGATAAGTTTGCGACCAGAGTGGTCAAAAGAAGAGCGAACTTAATACAGGCCTCAATCGGTGAAGATGTAGAAAAAGTCTATTCACAACTATACCGATACGCAAAGTTACTTAGCGGTAACCTCGAAGTGGACCACATCATTCCGTTGCGCGGCGTGGATGTCAGAGGGTTACATACTTCGGAAAATCTCTGCCTATTGCCGAGAGAAATAAATCGTTCGAAAGGTAATAAATTCGATCAAGAAGCATACTTCTACTTCTTCAAAAGATACCCGAGATGTACCGCTTCGAGACTGTACGCGAGGTACATCTCGGGTAGATTAGGATAGTTTTGCCATTATCTCATCATGAGACAGACCATCTGTCACGTACTGGTTATAGCGTATCCAGAACGCATCCTGTTGTTCGGTGAGCTTTGGTTCATCGTCAGGGGGAGACGCAACGTAATCTGACTCCACCGAAGCCTGTTTATCTATTTCACCATCTTCAAACTGATATTCTTCAGACGATTCGAGATTGCGCATGATTTGTGACGGTCTTACTATTCCCTCTGCTAGATATGCTAAATCCTTATCGGCGCGGATTTTGGCAGCTTGTGCAATCTGCAATTCATTAGGTTGTGCGAGTGGTCGCCACTCATAGTTAAAGTCATCAGGCCAGTAACCCAGTGCGCTACGTACCAGCACCTCATCAAGCTGGCGCAACCCCGGGTCAACCTGTGTCAACTGTTTAGAACGGATGGAGTTGTTATAGTTGTTCATGTCTCCTTCACCCGTGGCGTTTAAACCTTTGGCTGAAGTACCGAACAGGCGAGTAACAGGAATGTCAGCCGCGCCACTAATCCACGTCATGAACGTCTCAAGCACTGGCGCAACACCGCCCAGGTCGAGCGTCTTACGTTCGTATGACTCATCACCGTCAAGCAGAGCCATTTGCACCAGTGACTTCATCTGGCTGAACAGGGTGTAACGCGACACAATTGCGTCATCCTGGTCGCTGGCTAACTCGTCGGATAGTCCTTCACGTTTAACCACATCGACGTTTGCCTCCTGCATCAGTTCCGCGATGCCGTCCTTCGATGCAACCATGTCCATGATGTCATCGAGGCATACGCGCAACTCACTGTCACCCCATCCCTGAGTCTGGACCATCTGGCGACGCGGCAAACGCTTACCATTGAAGCGCGCAAAATGGGTCCAGTGGATTTGCTGACCGCCGCCGGTAATGGTGTAATACTCCGGCATCATGTAGTTGGGTGCCAGAATATCCCAGGTGTTCATGGTGAGCGGTGACATATCGTGACGGTCAAACACAATACAACGCTTCAAATCACCTTTACGAATACGGCGCACGTCGAGCGGCTTTGACAGGTCCTGCCCGGTCAGCATGAGAATACCACCGCCACCATACAGACGCGCCCATGTGACAGCCTCCTGCACGTTGGCAGCTATCATCAGACGGTCTTCTTCGATGCGAATGTCATCGGCTTCCTTGCACTTGATGGTGCGCCACTCACGACACATGTCCTCTGCGGGTATTTCCACAATCTGACGAGCCAGCCAGTTAGTCTGGTAAGCTGCGTCAAGTTGTTGCCAGTTGGACAGCGCGGCATACTGGAACGCGTTGTGAGAGCGTTTCGCTTTCCATGTCCCGAGACCGGACACGACGTTTACCAGCCCATCGGTGGTGTGAAGGTTTGTTTTAGCAGCCTTAGCCATGTTTATAAAATCTCCGAAACGGTTGCTTTGCCATTGTGGAGCATTTGACTAATTGCATCACACATTGGGTCAATCTGGTCATCGTGAGCGTGTGTGTCATCAGCGGTGAACGCTTCACACTCCGTAACGAAGTCATGAACCCATGGGGCATCTTCGGGTATCTTAACATATCCTGACTCAATGTAACCCTGTACGTCCATCACGCGGGTTAATTTATTTGCCGCCGGTCCGCGTGGTATCTCCCGCACGGGTATCACGGGTTTAATTTTGCGGCGAATCTTCTGGATAAGTTCTGTACCGGATGATTTATCTTCGACAGCCATGTAACGCAAACGACCATTTTTGTCATTGCGATGCTTGTTCCAGAAGTCGGGAATTTTTACCTCAAGCTCATACGCTTCGAACTTGTCACGCATGATGTCGAGGAGATACAGATATCCATCCTCACCGAGTCCCCACAGTTCGGCAACCTGATAGTCATTGTGCTCTTTGGCTTTCTGCGCCGTATCGATGAACACCGCTTTGTATTTCAGTTTCGGTACAACGGTGTAACGTCCGAACCATGACCCCTTCAGAATGCCGCCCCCGAGCGGTGAGGGACGTTGCTGCATCTGACCGGAGAACATGTACGAGTTTTTCTTCTGCATCGCTTTGAGGGCTTCCAGAGAGTGTTTCTGGGGCCACAATGCACGCTCCGTCGGTAAACCCTCGTCCACAATGGCAGGAAGCACCAGATGACGGAAATTATACTCCTCGTCCTTCAGCAGTGTGCCGCAGAAGTCTTCCTCGTGAAGTCGCTGCATGATGACAATGCAAGGCGTCTTTGTGGAGTTAAAACGTGATTTAATAGTTTCATCCCAACGACGGTTAACACCGTTGCGTTTTGGATCAGAATACGCGTCATCCGGTTTTAACGGGTCATCGATGATGATTGCACCACCAAACCCATTACCGTTCTCGAAGTCGTCCAGTTTGCCAGCACCAAAACCAGTGATAGGGCCACCCGCAGCCGTCGCATAGAATACACCACCCTGGTCAGTGCCCCACGCCTTCTTCGAATCCTTATTCGCCTTGATGGTCACATGAGGCCACAGTTTTTGAAACTCTTCGGACTTCAAAACTGATTTGATGGATTCAGAGTTATCCAGTGCGAGAATATCAGCGTAGGACAGGTGAATAAATTCACACTTTGGATTTTTAACGTAACACCATGCGGAAAATAATTTAACAGCCAGTTCAGTTTTTGAATAACGCGGCGGCATGTTAATTATTAAATGAGTGGTGCGACCGTAAAATACATCCATCAACGCATCACAAATTACATGATGGTGGTCACTGAATACAAACTTAGTCCCTTTTAAAACTTTGAAGAAGAAACGGGCGAATAAAGTAAAATCTTCCTCAAGTGCGAGGCGTAGTAATTTTAATTCTTTTGGGGAATTAAAATTCATCGTTGAACGCCTTTTTAAATACTTTCACATCTTCGGCGGTAATATTGATATTTGTATTCACATTATCCAGACCGCCGGACAACTGAATCAATTGCTTATCCAGTCCCATCAGTTTCGCTTTACCAAGCACTGCCGCCACAGCTGCGGATGATTGCGGCGTCTCGGCGGACAACGCAACGTTTTTAATTTCTTCCAGTTCTGCAACGAGTGAATCAACTGTCACGTTGTGGCGCTTGGTGTGAGTTTCACGTAATTGGGCAATTCTTACCCTCACGTTATCCCGGTCCAACATGTTCGATGCTTTAACGGCAATAGTATTCGCGCCCATGTTCCCAGCGTTGTACGAACGGCGGTATGACTCAGACGCATTACCCGTCTCCACGTAGGCGCGACAAAATGCTTCCTGTTGCTCTGTTACACCGAATTCGTTGTACGGTCTTGCCATGTTGATTAACCCTCACCAAATCCCACAAGAACGCCGTAGAGTTTTACGGGTGATTTACCTTTGCGATGTGCTGTGACTCTCATTCTGAATTTCTTAGCAACGCTTGACATGATAGTCCCCACGTTATCGTCTCTAATGCCACGATTTTACCATGACTGTACCGTCATTGCCACATACCCCGTTAAAACTCGTTCGGGGTACTTCAACGGGGTATCAAAAACTCTTTAACTTTCAGTACTATACTACTTATTACCCTTATACCCTTATAAAATAGTAATTAGTATAGTAGTAAGATAACAAGTATATGAATAAGTATATATTAATTCATATAACAGTAATAATGAGTAGCTATAAAATCAGAAATGACACAGGTATTTTCAAAATCGCTCCAAACCCAGTAACCACGCGGCTTCCAGCGTACCCTGATGCCCGGGGTATTTTGTGGTATTGACTCATTTATGTATGTAGTATTACAATGTATACTCCATTAACATAGTAAAAGGTATACATATGATTCACTACAGAGAAAATTGTAATTGCAAAACTACCCATCTTCCGACGGGTATCTGCACAGAATGCGCACATCACAATCATCATGCGTTTGTACTGCACGCCAAAAACGGAACAGATTCGGCAGATGAAACAGAACAAAAAGTGCTCACCCGACTGAGAACGGACCCGAGCGTCAAATTCAGAATAGGCTCTAAACGCCACGCATCGTGTGGACACCCTGGGGTCTGGCAGGGTTCGGTTTGTGCAATTTGCGCACAAAAACGCAGGGATGAGCGAGCGTCAAAACCCGTAAGTAATGCAAACACGGAAGCCGACGCACTGCGTAAGAATATCGCCATGATTGAGCATAATATTTCTGTTTTGAATGAACAGTTAGAGACGATGAAAAACGCCCTGTTACTGAGTGAATCGGGAATTCACGTTGGGGTCATTAAAATCAAATCACCGCGCCAGCAGGCCATCGCTGACGGCAAACGCTGGTATATTCCGTATGAGCCTTGCAAGCATTGTAATATTATTGCGGAACGTTATGTGGCAAATGGTAAATGCCGTAATTGTGGGAGATAATAAAATGTACAAGATGAGTAAGAAAAGTCTCACTGGGAGGATAATCGTACTACCTGTATTCATTATTATTTTAGTTGTTGAGTCGATACTAAATAAGGCCGATGACTGGAGTTACTCCGTGAAGAGATTGAGAATTAGGATGAACGAATGGATTGATAAAAAATTTCCACTTGGATAAAACAAAGCCCGCTAAATGCGAGCCTTTTATTTACTTGATTAACTGTCCATACCGGTCCTTAATCATCTCCACAGGAATTGATATTCTACCAATCTCACCGTAGTCTCGATGATATGTTATGACAGTGGCGCTTCTTCCGGAGTCGTAACCTCCGTTACTTGAATACTCATCTTTGGCCGCCAGAGTTTGGTGCATCTCAGTGATGAACATGTTGCTCTCTGCTACTTTCCGATGATGATAGTGTCCCATGTGTAGGTAGCCAAACTTAGTACGGCCATAAATCTCCCGGAACTTACTGGCAAATACTGCGTCCAGCTTTTCCATCCTGGAACAGTGCCCGTGATGCACACCGATCATTACTTTGCCGAATTCGATTGCGTAGTAGGGACTTTGTTCGTCTACAATGGTCACGCGGGGATTACCGGAATACACCTCTTTAAACATCTCTCGCAACCACACAGAGGACGCAAGGTCGTGGTTACCAGTGGCGATTAGCAGCGTCACTTTCCGATGCTTCTCCAGACACATATTCACGGCTCGCTTAATCACACGGATAGCAGTCTGGACCACTTTGAAGAAACGCGTATCAGAGTCGAGAATATGCCCGGATGTTGGTGTAACCGCCTTCAGGCCGTCGAAGTGCAGGAAATCCCCCTGAAGGTTGATAAGACACTCTGTTGCGTTGGGTGCCAATGCTGTCGCTGATTTGAACCACGACGATATGAGATGTTCTGCAATGTTGGTATCGTAATCGTCTCCACCCTCTTCTTCACATGCCAACATACCAATGTGTGCATCTGTTACTGTGTACATGTTCAGGAGAGTGCTATCCTCATCACGGGATATTAAATTAATTTCCTCTAGTGGGGATAAGCACTCTGTAAGCGCCACAATCGCTTCCTGCATCATTTTCAACTGGCGCTCGGCGTCCACATCAGTCTTGACCCATTGCAGCGCTACAGTCCCGTCCTCCTTCACCAGTGACGATGTACCTTTCACCTTGTAACCGTCCGGCACAAAGCGAGACACATTACCACCATGACCCAGCCCGCGCGCACCGAGACGTTTGATGCGGCGGTTAATATTGCCGGGGCTCATGCCGTACTTTTTCGCAATGGCATGACCACTCATTCCCGCAGTCACGTCTGTCAGTAATTGCTCGTCAGTCAGTATACTCATTACACTTTGCTCCGGCTTTTAACTAACTGGTCGATAACAACCGTAAAGAACTGGTTACAACCAACATTCGGGTAATCAATGCCGAACTTGTAACCTTTGATGATAAGGTCGGTCGCTGCAGGATTACCGCCCGGGTTAGCCCGTTTAATCATTTCCTGCACGCCCATCTGTGCACGTTGAGCGCTGCAACCGTTAAAGAGCAGGTTAGCAACCCGTGATTCATTTGTCTCAGCAGTAACAGCTGCGTTAACCTGAGCGCCCGCCAGGAGCGCTACAAGTGGTAAATATTTAATCATGGTTAAGGTGCCTCATATAATGGTGTGGGGTCGCTATACTCTTTCAGTTTTGGGTCGCCAGCGTGAATTAGATAACCTTTATAGGTGATGTAAGCTACCGGATATTTGAATGTTTCCTCTAACTCAGCAACACGCGCCTCAGCCGCTAAACAGCGCTCCATCAGCTGGCAATAACTCAGTGCTTCCATATCCACTGTTCCCGTACTTTACCCTCAACAATGAGACGAGTGACACAAAGTCCGTCCCGGTCAGCCTGTGCACGCATACGTGACAGTGTGGTCAGCGCCTGAACCTCTGTCATATTACCCAGCAGGTCGGACAGTTTGTGATGACTGATGATGTTTTTCATTTGGTTACACTCCAGCTTATATTGTTAAGGAAGTATTGACTGCGTACCCGTGTCACTAATCCGCGTTTTTCCATATCTTTTAACTTACGCAATAGAGAAGCAGTATCGAGACATGGGTATCTATATGACATTTTATTTCGGATATGATATGTAGGGTCAACGCTACTGATGGCTTGGATTACGTCTCCATCATCAATCAATGCAATTCTCATTTGATTATACCTCTCTGTTGTTGTTCCGATGAGTTAAAGATAACCCACCTTGACGATGCCGTCAATACTAATTGCAAAAAAAAGCCCCGAAGGGCTTATTTAGTTTCCGCAAAGGCAATAGCACTTGTATCACCCTGTGCCGCCGCGTAATGGCGCGCCACGTCTGCTGCATTTGTGAGGTTAGCGTGAATGTGTCCAATCTTGATATAGAGCCGGGGTTTACCGCCATCAATCATTATCACATTGTTCACACGTCCGTCTTTAAGCGCAGGGTGCCAGTCGTAACCCAGTTGACGCATCATGTCACGGCGTTTACCTACCGGCACAGTGCGGTCAGCGCGCATCTGACGTAACAGGTTGTCCAGTGCCTTACTGCTCACCCAACCACCCGCAAAGCCCTGGCGACCCTCGTCAATCGCTTCCATAATTTCCTGCTCAACACTACCGAGTGATGCTGTCACAGCCTCGTGAGTGCTGCTGGTCTCTGGTGCTCGCTGACAATGTGTCGCCGGGTTAAACTGTGCGGGAATGGCGTAGTTCTCCAGATAATGCGTCACGGCTGCAAATCCACCGCCACGTTTGAGCCAGTCATACAGGTTGGGGAAGTAGTCTCCACCCATACCGTCGCGCACGATGTCGATATGCTCCTGCTGCGCGGTGTAGAAAATGGCGAACCGGCGGTCATTAGCGGTCTTGCGCACAGCGTTCTTGTGGTTACTGTTGAACATGAAGTTAGCGCACAGGCGGTGCATTACCTGGTCCTGTTGCATCGCACGTTTAGCGAGGTACTCACCGGTAATCATCGGCTTGAGTGTTTCAATCAGTTCAAGTTTCTGTTCCGGAACATAAATATCTTCCACGCCAATAAATATTTTATCGAACAGCCAGGCGTTGAACTTCTCGCCAATTTCCTGCGCTGGCGGCATGTGGCTGTAACGTGAGCCTACCGCTTCCATTACACACAGTGTAAACAGTGTTTTACCATTACCTTCAACGCCCTGCAGCAATGGTGCCCATTTGAATTTAGTCCCCTTATACTGTACGCATGCTGCCATGTAGGACAACAGAATCTCACGGTCACGCTCGACGGGTAACAGTTTGGCCAGATGAGTGAGGAAAGGTGTCACATCGCCCGGGACGCTTGCCACTGTCACCGGTACGTATGCATTGACATGACGCAGACCGTCTTCTTCGATAATGGCACCCTGCGGTAGGTCCGGACGGAATGTTGAGCGGTCAACTTTCGGGAACATGATACACTGGTTCTCGGTGAACGCTTCAAAAGCCTTTTTGGTGGTCTTCTCGTTACCGTCATCCAGCGCAAACACGTAGCCACCGTACATTGCATTAAACTGCTCGGACTTCAGCATCTGACCGTTTGGCGTGAGAATACGGTGACTGTCTGCCACATACACGCAGCCTTTGAAGTGGTCAACAAGTTGTGAGCCACCAATAAACTGATACCCACTGCGGATAACCGGTGCACCCGTCTCAATAACCTGAGCGGGAGTCACCAGTTCAATCGGTGCGCCGACACTGTAGTAGGTTGTCTGACGTGCGCAAGCACCCAGAATGGTACGTCGCATGTACGATTTGTGACTATCCCATTTAGGACGTGCCAGCGCAGACAGACGCATCAGGCGTTCGATACGTTCGCAGTTACCACCGGTCCAGAACGATAAATGTTGGGCCAACGCAGCATCAGCGCTTGACCCGTCATACTCGCGGTCCTCATCCGGATACGCATCACTCAGTACCTCGACGTTACGCGTCCACAGGTCTTTGAATGTTGCTTTGCCACCGAAAACAGCCGCGACACCACCTTTACTCGAACAGGCTTTTTCGATGAGTTTCGCATCGTCCTCAATCGGACATGAGCCTTCGACGTGAGTTGTGGTCCATTCCACCGCGGCAACTTGTTCGGTCTGCGGAAAATAACGTGCAACAGTGGTATTCAGCGGTGCAGATGCGTCAAACATCATGTCACCCCGTGCACCACTTCCCAGACAGATGAAACGGTCAGACGTGTACAGTTCGATGTGCAGCGGAACATTTTTACAGCTATGCTCAGGGATGGACGGACTGTAACCGAAAATGTGCAAGCCTTTACCGCTGTTACTCACTTCCACGTAACAACCGGCAAAAGTGGTGCACAACTCCAGCGCGAGTGGTGACCAGGTATTATCATCCTGTAGTGCGCCGTCGATATCCACGCAGAAACGTCCGTCACCAGTGAGAATGACTGCGGGACGATATGACTCGCCCAGTGCAGAAGCCGCTGCAATCGCCTGAGCGTGAGTCATACGGTCCGCAACGTGCAGACTGACCACATCACCAGCAGCATTACATGGCATCTTCTCCGTGCGCCCGGGCTTCTTCTGTGAAGGTACTGTTTTGCAGACGATAAAGTGCAGGGAATCAGCCCCCTGCACCGGGGGATTCATATGTGTCATCTCTGTCTCTCTGTTTTAGTTATTAAAGCAGGGTGGTCAGCGCGCGGGTGCGTAGCTCCAGTGGCGCGGATTTGGCAACGCTATCACCCAGCGCCATCCCCTGTCCAATCAATTCGAGGTTTTCTTCTTCCACTGCTCGTTGCATCACTGCTTCACGAAGTGCGGACATCTTAACCCAGTGATGGTTAACTGAACCCATCGCCACGCCAGCTTCAGCCGCAACACCATCGCGAGTAAGAGTACCAAAGCCGTCGCGCTGTGCCATCGTGTAGGCTACTTCTAAAATGTGTTCTTTGCTCATAATTTCGGTTCCATTAGGTAATTTGTTGCAGTATGGCACAGGTTGACGGAGTGGTCAATGGGTCAGGCAAAGGAGATACCCACTTCACCTTTGTAATTTTTCGAAAGGTGCACCGCTCCTACAGGAAACCCAAACGGGAATCCAATTTTTCTTCCTGAGCCATAATAGCGGATGTGTTTTATACCTCCCCATTTATAAACTTCTTGTAGCTTCTTGTATGAACTTAAAAGTTTGTTAACGGGTATCAAGTAACAAACCTCATCGGCTAAAGAAAGACTATGTGTCAGCCATTCGTCAAAAATGCTATACGGAGGGTTACTGATAATCCATCTAACGGGCAACTCAAAATCGAAGAAATCAACTCCCTTTTCTATTTCACAAAAATATTTATTCCCTTCTAAATTATTAAAGAAAACTCCACCGCCCGAGCAAGGGTCGAGTATGATACCTTCGGGTTTAAAATGCTTTATCATGTCAAGAGCAATCCATTCAGGCGTGTAAACTACATCATTTGGGTTACTCACAACTCCCCCTCACCATTCCAGAATTTAAAGTCCCCGCCCAGCCCGATGATAAGTGTCCCAAACGCAAGCTGTGCCTGTTCGTGTTCCGTACCTTTATACTTCCACCCGGCTTTTTTCACCTCACGTGCCACAAACTGTCCAATGGTTGACCCGACCATATCAGACGTGATAACCACGGGGCGGATACCGATAAGGTCGCTACTGCGCAGACGTTTACCTAGTACAGGGGTTTCGTTGCATAAGCCGAATCGGACAGGAACGCCACGCTTATCTGGTAAAACACCTTTGTTATTGCGAAAAAGTCGCCAGCCCTTTTTACTGGCAAGCAGTCGCGCATCGTCCTGTACCTTGTGTTCACCTGTCGCATCTTCGGATGGTTCCACATCCAGTCCCACCATTGTCACAAGGTCAGCCAGCGCCTCAGCCGTGATACCGTGCTTACGTTGCCATTCGAGAAGTGTTGGTGTCATAAAATTCTCCCGCATGCGATACCGTAATAAGTTGGGTCCATTTCGATACCAATGAATTTGCGCTCCGTGTTCTTACACGCTACTCCAGTTGTACCGCTACCCATCGTGTTATCGAGCACCGTGTCACCTTCAACACTCGACGCCAGTATCAATCTTTCAATTAGTTTTACTGGTTTTTCAGTCGGGTGAATTTTTGAACGTCCCGATGGTGCACGCCAGAGTGCTTTTTGGCAGTGTTCGTTAAATACTGAGTTTGATTTTCTTGCGAAAACACAAAATTCCAGTCCACTCACCCATAGTCTTGTCCCATTCATAGGGCTTGGATTACTTTTTTCCCACACCCCAACACGTGTGGTCAACCCGTGAGATTTGAAAAGTGTAACTAACTCACTGATTTGAGTAGTCCCGCAGAAAATGTAAAAGGAACCTTTACAAATTCTCACCAGACTAGCGACCATTTCTGTCAGGTCTATTGAGCAGGTGTCCGCATTACCCCTGTCGAGCAATCTCAGACCGGAACTTTTTTGTGATACTTCACCATACGGAATATCAGTACAAACCATATCCACACTTCCGTCTGATATTTCTTTCATACGCTCCAGACAATCGCCAAACATTAACCATGTACTCTCTGTTTTAATATCCATCACAGCCCAATCCTCTCTCTTAATTTATCCGCATCAGCCGCTTTGAGCGCCTGCGCCTCCAGCCATGACACACCATATGTCAGGTAAAATTTGCGAAATATTTCACTGTCGCTCAGACCTTCCGCACGGCGATACCCGGCCCACTGAGCAAGAGTATGGTCCAGTTTGACGAGCGCGTCAAGGCGGTTTTCATGTAATTTAACGTTTCTCTTCACAGCATGAGGTGGTAAACCGTGACCAATCATTTTATCCCGGTACTGGTTGACGTCCTCACGTGCGCCAATAACTTCACCCTGTAACCGTGCCAGTACATCCGGGTCAAGCTCGTGTAAATCACCATCTACCCATTCTACATTGCTGCGCTGTCCCGATGCCGGTTCCGGTATTGGTTCACCACAGTAGGGACACGCTTTCAGATAACGCTCGTATGTACCGGAACAGGCAGCACACGCGCGCACCGCTGGCTTCTCACTTTTGCCCCCGGACTTCTCGCGGCGGTCAAGCGTCCATTCCCGGTGACACAGTTCAATTTTTGTTCCTTCCGGGTGGTCAACGAGTACAGCGTGACGTTCAATATTACCCACATGGTCAACGTAACGCCCAAAATCCTTACCTTCTTTCAGGCGCAACATACGACCGGCACGCTGCACAAACCGTCCGAATGATTCCGTGGCTGACACATCCTGTACCGCCTCAATCGCGGGGCAGTCAAAGCCCTCATCGAAAATGGCCACCGATGTAAGCACAAGGTATTCACGGTTTTTAAATTTACGCACAGCATTGATGCGTTCCGCATCTGGCATCGCACCGTGTACACATTTTGCCGGTATCCCAGCATCGTTGTACTGCTTCTCCAGTTCTGTCGCGGTCGCCACATCCGGTGCAAATACGACCGTCAGCATACCGTTAAGCAGTTTCTGGTATGTGCGCACCACATCACCCACAATTTGTTTTTCATCATGTGCGACAAGACTGGACTCGTTGACCGCTTTACTTACCTCTGACGCCACAAAATCACCAGTCGTCTGACTGACCTTCTTAATAGCGTCACGACGGAAAGAACTGGGCGGTGCGTAAAGTTTATAGTCAGTCAGATAACCCATGTTAATCAGGTCACGCATGGACGGACCAATGAACATCTTGTCAAACACACCGTCAGCGTGTGAACCCAGTCCACAACCGTCAGCACGTGATGGTGTCGCAGTCACCCCCATACCTCGGGCATTGGGGAACATGTTTACCGCTTTACCCCATTTATTTTCCTGAAGTACATGGTGTGCTTCATCCATGACCCATAATTTAACAGTGGGGAGCCAGCTTTCCAGTTTATCCCCACGTCGTACCAGTGTGTCCACCCCCGCCACCGCGTGACGGCTGTTAGGGTCGTAATAACTATGACCCACTTCTTCCATGTGAAGTCGTACAATCATTTTAACGACATTTGTCGGGCCAATGATACGGTGACGCACTTTGTTACGTGCCAGCGCAAGACTAATCTGACTCACCAGTTCCTGACGATGTGCGACAGCACACGTCGCCCCCGCATGTTCGGCGATGATAGATGAGAAGAACACTGTTTTACCTGCACCAGTCGGAAGTACCGCCAGTACGTTACTGTGTTGATGGTCGTTCCAGTGGTTGTAAATCTGGTTCTTCAGTTCCTGCTGATAGGGTCGTAACTTTGGGCGCGTTGCATCACTGACCGCACCAGCAACGGGTGAGAGTGTTGGTATCATATTAAAGGCTCCGCATCCGGGTTGCGTTGGTGGTACGCAGCGAGTAACTGATACTCAGAGTAATAGACGCCATTACGCGTTACACCTGCGCAGTTATCAAAAAATCCTTCACCCATGACAATTACAAATTCCCATTCGGGCATTGCACATAGTTTTTCAATGTTGTGGTCGTTGACCGCTCTCTGAATGTAATCACCCAATGTACTCATCACATCTCCCACACTTTGCGCACGCTGTTCGACTCGACCATACGTGCTTTTCTGATTAGTTTACGTGCCACATACATCGGTATCTGCACATCGTCGAGAAACCATTTATCCTTCTTGCTGACCGAGTTGTACCAGCCGTAAGAAGGTCGGAGCAGTTGTTTAATTTTCATAACAGTGGCTCCAATCTTGACCATAAATTATCAATGGGTTTACCAACCTTTTCGGCAAATTTTACGCAGTTAGCGGTGCCACCACTTGTGCCATTCCAGAGTGCAGCAACGCGGTGTGAGTGATTAACCATCCATTCGTTTCTCACCTGCATTTTGTAGGGCGCGTAAGCACCGTCACAGACGATGATTTGTCCGGCACAACGGTAGAAAAGCCACTTGAAATGTTCCTGCGATTTTTGTGGCCATTGTGACTCCTGACCTGCAAAAGGGATTGCAGCATGAACGCGAACGCCAACATTGATACCGGCGTGCGCCCATGCCTGGTCCCATCCTAAAGCCATTCCCGAAATGATATCCGTGGGTTTGACTTGTATGAGGTATTCTTCAGCAATTTTTACCAGACGGTTATAAGCCTCATTACCGTAACCGCCAAGTTTGTTAGGTCGATGACCTGTCGCAGAGATAACCAGGCGTTCCATCTCTCACTTCCTCTCAGTTATTGACGCTCCCGTCATTGTGCATCACCACCCACCCCGTGTCAAATTTAAAATTAGTGTTGACGAGTGCGTCATGGTGGTATAGAGTTCACATCACTGACAACAACGGAGGACAGAGAGATGAGTAAATATGTAATTGTGTGGAATCATAATAAAAGCGAGGGTGTCATTTTCTCAAAAGAAAACAACGAAGACGAAGCCCTCGATGATGCGTATCATGCCGGTGGTGGTATGACAGTTAACCCATGTAGTTCAATCGGCGATAACTTTCGTGAAACTTACGGGGAAGAGCAGGACTGTTTCATTCAGCATGTGGAAATTGATAACACGAAAGCAACTCGCATTGAAAAAGACGGAGAATAACTAAATGACCAACCTTATCACACTGACCATCCCGAACGACGATACCATCGCATTGCGTCAGTTCGGTAAAGCGCTTATTGAAATTGCCAGCGAAAAAGATGGCCGCCCGGTCGATGTGACCGTAACCCCACTGGTTATTAGTACTGAAACACTGCAACAAGCCGCGCCGCAAATGATGAATGCGCCGGAAGTTGACAGCACCGCTCAACAGGTCGAGTCGCTGAGTAATAAGCGTGAGGAGTTTGAGCAAATTGTTGACGATGTGAAAGTTGCTGTATCCGAATTTCTCAACGTGCCTTCGCATGTTTTGACCGGGCAGGAAGCGCCACCCACCATCGACTCAACCGGTACACCGTGGGACGAGCGCATCCACTCCGCCAGTAAGGCGCTCAATGCGGACGGCACGTGGCGTCTGCGTCGTAAGCCGAAGGATATGGATGAGGTGGAATGGTCCGACTACGTGGGCATGATTAAAGCCGACCTACAATATCCGGTTGAATGCGGTGGAGAGGGGGAGGAAATTGGCGAACCGACACGGGAAGAAGTCGATGAACTCATCGAAGCCTCTAACAAGATGTTGGAACCACATGTAACACCGCCGGGCGATGACTTCCACACTGACGCAGATGTGGTGTCTGAGCAAACTGTTGCGGGTATTCCGCCACTACCTGTACCGCCACCGGTAGTTGTTGCACCACCTGTACCGGAAGTAACTGAGTGGGACTTCCCGCGCCTCATGACCTTCCTGACCGAGCGTCACGGAAAGATTGATGTGGCAACGGTGAACACGCTGCTGGCGCAGGACGGCATGTCGTCGGTACAGGAACTGAACGCCCACCCGGATAAAATCGGTCCGTTCGTGGCACGTGTTAAAGCGCATTTGGGGGAGTGAGCATGAAGGACTATATGAACGTGAGTGTAATGGTTAACGGTCATGAGTTGTTAAATTTTCACATGGACCGGGAAAATACAGAGGTGAACGTAGACGTACTTAAAATCAATGAAGTAATTAATGCTCTACGTTTTGTTGCTGGTGAACTGGAAAAAGACTTGAGTAACCCACAATGACTAGCACACAACTACCCAAAGTATCCGACGCGAATCAGTGGATGACCTGTAACGGGTCATTCCGGGCACAACAGGCTTATCCGCCACTGGACGTCGAACCGTCACAATCCCGGCTTGAGGGTCGGGCATGTCACGAAGTGGCTCAGAAGTTATTCAAAAATGAGCCATTCAGTGACCTGGTGGGCAGTCTGTCAAAGGATGGAATTGTTATCACGGATGAATTGTTTGACGCTGCCCGCGAGTATTTTAACGAGGTGTGGGGTTACTGTAACACTCACGGGCGAGTGCATGACCTTCACGTCGAAGAAGTATGTCCTGTCCCGGGTTACGGTGACTGGTACTGTATTCCCGATGCGTGGGTGTACGTACCGGAAGTGAAGGTGTTGCGCGTCTATGACGCGAAATTCGGTCATCGCATTGTTGATCCGTTTGAGAACTGGCAGCTATTAATTGAAGCGTTCAGCATTTGCGAGCAATTCCAGACGCCGCCGGACATCATCGAACTGGTCATCGTGCAGCCTCGCGGGTTTACCAGTGACGGCACAGTGCGTAAATGGGTGCTCTCATACGATGAACTGTGTGCATACCGGCAGCAGGTGAACGAGACGATGCCCCGCGTGCTGGACACCGCGCCGATGTGTACGCCCGGACCACATTGTCTCGACTGTAGCGCACGTGCACACTGTGACACGCTGAAGCAACAGAGTTACGCAGGTGTGGACTACGTGCAGTCGTTGCAGACGCACAACCTGTCCGGTCATGCACTGGGGGTGGAGCTGCGACTCCTGCAACGGGCACAGGAGATGATTAAAATGCGTCTCAGTGGTCTGGAGGAACAGGCACTACATGAGATTAAGCAGGGGCAACACGTGACATTCTACAGCGCTAAAACCACATATGGTCGTAAGCGCTGGAAGAAAGATGTACCGGTGGACCAGGTGATTATGATGGGGGATTTACTCGGTCAGAATCTTCGTAAGCCGCAGGAACTGGACACACCCGCACAGTGTGCGAAAAAAGGTATCGACCCGTCCGTTATCGAGCAGTACGCTGAAACACCTGTCACGGGTGTCAAGCTGGAACAGGTTGATGAACGCAGTATCCGTAGTGTATTTGAGAGGAAGTGACTATGTTTGGATTTGGTAAAAAGCAGCAATCCGTAACAGTGCGTGTCCCCCGTGATGACCTGTCACTGGAACAAATTATCCTTCATCTTTCTAATCAGAAGGACCATGACAAGTGGCCCGACAGTGACGACATTCAGTCACTTTTAATTCATTTAGGGTCATCATTTAACATTATTAATCGGAGTGATAATAAACCCGGAACCAACATTCATCGCGCGCTGTTTCTGTGCATAGCGCTTTTACTGCGTAAGATGAAATAACTGCTTGACGCACCCGTCAAACTAACGTAGTATTCAAATCACCGGGAGACAGAGGGTCTCCCACACTTAGCAGAGAGGATTTACAAGATGGCTCAATTTACTTTCGTTACCCCTGTTGCTCGCCTGATTCACGGTCACCCGCTGAAGCAAAACGTACGCACCGATGATGTCACAAAGCAGCCGGTTATCGGTAAAGATGGTCAGCCGGTTAAAGAAATTTACATCGGTATCGCAATTCCTAAAACTGGTGAAGTGGACTGGAAAGATACCGAATGGGGTAAACAAATCGTAATGGCGGCACTGGACGCTGAAAACGGTTATGATGCTGGTACCACTCGTCGCCCGGATTTTTCCTGGAAAGTAATCGATGGCGATAGCGACATCCCGAACAAAGCTGGTCACGCGCCGAACAGCGACGAATACAAACGCGGTCACTGGGTCTTGCACCTGAACACCCGCATCCCGTACAACTGCTATCATGTCGGCAAATATAATCCGCTCGATGCGATTCAGGACATAAACGCTATTAAACTCGGTGATTATGTCCGTGTGAATATCGTGGCGAAAGGTAATAAGCCGTCTAAAACTCCGGGCGTATATTTGAACCCGAACCTGCTCGAACTTTCACGCTCTGGCGAAGCGATTGTTCGTGAAGGTAGCGGTCCGGATGCAGCAAGCGTATTCGGCGGTAGTGCACCTGCTCAGGTAGCACCGACCCCAGCCCCAGCTGCTCCCGCACCTGCAACACCGCCGCCAGCAACTGACTTACTGGTGACACCGCCGCCGGTTGTTGAAGAGAAGTATAGCTACAACGGCGCCGTGTATACCAAAGCACAGTTGCTCGGTATGCCCGGCTGGAGCGAAGAGTTAATCGCACAACACTGTCAGAAAGTAGCATAAACACAACGCCCCGGTGTGAGCCGGGGTTTATTTGACTGGAGAGGTGTATCATGACCGAACTCGACCCACGACTGAAAAAGATTGATGAAAAGTTAGCCGAACTGGAACGCGCTATTAAACAGGTGCAGGAGCAACGCCGGGAATACATCAACCAGAGAGGGCTTAATAAATGTTCAAAGTAGGCGACCTGGTAGTTCTTAAAAGCGGCGGACCGGTGATGGTGGTTATCAGCACATCAATCATTGGCGCAGAGTGTCAGTTCTACAACGAGAAACACGGTGAATATGACTCAATTGTCATCATACACGAAGCGCTGGAACCATTTTTAGCCCCTTAACTGGGGCTTTTCTTACAGAGAGGAACAGAGATGCACTATTTATCAAAATGCGAGGATGCAACCTGCGGTAAAACATACCCCGCTGACCTCCACAATTGCCCCCACTGTGGGGCTGATTCGGCGTTCTCCAGCGTTGCACCACTGGACCCTAAATGGTGGCCTTACGATATTGAAACATATCCAAATATTTTTACTGCTACTTTCATCCATGCTGCAACCGGTATGGAACTGGTGTATGAAATCAGTGACCGTAAAAACCAACAGCAGGAAATGGTTGACTTCATGTTTAACCTGGGAAAATCTGGTGCATGGGGTGTGGGTTTTAACAACATGTCATTCGACTACCCCGTGTTGCATTTCATTGCACATAACCCCGGCTGCACAGTGAAGGATATTTACGACTGTTCACAACGAACCATTAAAGCGAGTAACGTTAATCGTTGGTCTATGATGGTGTGGGACCGTGACCAGATATTTCCACAGTTGGATTTGCTGTTGCTCAATCATTTCGACAACAAGGCACGCATGACAAGCCTGAAAGCGCTCGAAGTTGCGATGAAATCGCCAAACGTGAAAGACCTTCCTTTTCCTGTTGGAATGGTTCTGAACGATGCCCAGAAAGATGAACTAATCACGTATAATATTCACGACGTGCGTGAAACCACCAAATTCATGATGCGCTGCCTGTCGGCTATTCAGTTTCGTGAAGAACTGTGCCAGACACACGGTCGCAACTTTATGAACCATAACGACACGAAAATCGGTAAAGATTATTTCGTTATGGAACTGGAGAAAAACGGCATCCAGTGTTTTAACCGTGACGATAATGGTCGAAAGCTCGGACCACGACAAACCCCCCGTGAAAGCATTTGTTTCGCAGATGTAATTTTTCCGTACATCAAATTTGAGCGCCCGGAATTTAACGAGATTTTGAAACGCTTCCAGTCGAAAACCATTTACAAAAAAGAACTCGATGAAATGGAAAAAGCAGAAGGAAAGAAAGACAAACTGGTAACAAAAGGTGTGTTTAGCGACCTGGAATGCACCATTAATGGGTACACTTTTGTGTTTGGTGTCGGCGGCATTCACGGGTCAGTTGAATCCCAGATTGTGGAAACGAACGACACACACCAACTTGTGGACATCGATGTTTCAAGTATGTATCCCAGCATAGCGATTGCAAACCGTATTTATCCGGAACATCTGGGGGAGAAGTTTTGCGACATCAACGAGTATTTTTTCAATGAGCGTATGCGCGTCGGTAAGAAAACTACACCGGGTGCAGTGTACAAGCTCTCAATGAATGGTGTGTATGGTGACAGTAACAACGCGTTTGGGCCGTTCTATGACCCGAAATACACGATGACGGTCACAGTAAATGGTCAGTTAATGCTTGCAATGTTATGTGAGGGATTGATGAAAATCCCCGGCCTATCCATTGTGCAAACGAACACTGATGGCGTCACGATGATGTGTCCACATGGTGAACTCGACAATATGCGTGCAATTTGTCGGGCATGGGAAGCAATCACCAGACTGGAACTGGAAGAAGTATTTTACAAGCGTATGCCAATCAGGGACGTCAACAATTACTTAGCTCTCGGTAACAAAGGGAATGTAAAGCGCAAGGGAGCTTATGAGTACGAGTACCAGTGGCACCAGGACCCGTCTGCGACAATCGTGGGTAAGGCTGCTGAGGCTGCACTTTTGTTTGATACCGACATCCGCACATTCATCACGCAGCATCGTGACCCGTTCGACTTTATGTTGCGCGCCAAAGTACCGCGTTCTGCACGACTGGTAATGCGTTGGCCGGAATGGGATGCTGAACGAGAAATGCAGAATACCACACGTGTGTTTATCTCGCGTAATGGCGGGTCACTGGTCAAGCTGTTACCGCCAACAGGTGTACCGGGTACGTGGAAGCGTAAGAATGGCATCAAGGACGACGTGTACAATGCGGTAATGCGTGAGATTACCGGTCAACCGGGAGAACTCGATAGCATCGGCACACCGTGGGACGAGCGTATCCACACGAAGAGTCGCAGCAAGCATGATGCGCTGCGTGAAACCGGGATGTATGTCGGATGGAAGGTGACAGAGTGTGCCGACGCTAAGGACTTCGACTGGGGCAGTCTGGACTATGAGTATTACGTGAAAGAAGCGGAAAAGTTAGTTTTACCGTTGACGAGCGCGTCAAAGTAAGTTAGAGTTAGTCGTATTAACAACAGAGAGGGTAGCCGAGATGAAAGTGTTAGTTATTTACCAAAACATCCCTGAATCAACTAATGTTCACATCATTGAAGCGGACGGTGAGGATTTGGAAATACTTAAAAAATGTCACAACTGCTATGTGAATGCTGGAGACATGACAGTTGAGCAAGAGGAAGCTACTGGCAAATTGAATTTCTTCCTGTCAAAACCGGAATACATCGATGAGGAATTTGCGAATCAGGTTGCGTTACCAGTGGGAGAAGGGGCTAAGTGGTGTGGTACCATGTTAGATGACTCCAGCCCCATCGACCTATCGAAATATAACGTAGACCTTGTGGTCTGTACTGGGTTCTTAATGTAACGAAACTACCGGCGCGTCACTGCGCCGGATGGTTCATCCTTCGGCGCATTTCAGCAAGTTCAATCTCTGCCTTTTCCTTTTCAATTCTTGCAATGGCTTCCTTTTCCTTGCGTTCCGCCGATTCATTTCTGATACGCTTGATGTGACCGTAAATCATCACCAGAGAAAGTACGATCCCCACTAGTGTTGCAAAGATACCGATGGTTTCCGGGGTGATGCCATACTTAGTCATCAACCCCGTCACCGTCGTCCCGCTTGCTATTAATGTTCCGGCTTGTGTGTTTCCGGTGAAGCTCATAGTATTTTCTCGCTTTGATGTACCACTCAACGACCTGCGCCAGCATAAGGATGATGACCAGAGTTGTCGATATGAACCGCAATACCTCCAGCATCGTCACCATCCTTTTTCAGTATCGTGAGGATTGCCGCACAGTATAGCATCGTGAACATTGCCACATAGACGTCGAGTGGTTGATAGAAAAACCACAGGAGCCAGCCTACCAGATTAATCGACATGGAAACAATGCTGATGAGCATCATGTCAAGAGACTTTCGGGATGTTCCGAACCGGTAGAGAATACCGGCTACGATGAAATCACAAAATGCGGCGAGGAAAAAATAAATCGAACCATCCAGATTGCCGCACAACTCCTGGAAAAGAGTTGCCACCATCACAAAGAGAAACGAGGCTCCCCGGGGTCTGGCGATTACTGAGGTAATCAGGAAGGTGTACATTGTCTATTTGGTCCGGCGTTTTACTTTGGCACCGCCCGCGTCACCGGTTTTACTGCGGGGTTTTACATTTGCTCCACCGGCGTCACCTGCTTTACGTGGTTTAGTCTTGTACATTTTATCGCCCTTGTATGTTAGGATTAAGCCTAATTGTACAGCAGGTGTTACCAAATGAAAAATCCTTTAAGTAAACAAATGACCGCCCTTCTCACCGCATTTGCAATGGGTGGTACGGGCACTGTGGTAGTCACGCAGACGGACATCATCAATCAGTTCCTGAACGAGAAGGAAGGGAACAGGCTGACAGCATATCTGGACAGTGCAAATCCTCCCATCTGGACCATCTGCCGGGGTGTGACGCGCATCGATGGTAGGCCGGTGACAAAGGGTATGCGGCTTACTGAAAAGCAATGCGACCTTCTGAACGACAAAGAAGCGCAAAAGTCGCTCAAATGGGTACGTGACAATATCCCGGTAAAACTAAACCCGGTACAACAGATTGGCATTGCATCGTTCTGCCCGTACAACATTGGTCCCACCAAATGTAAGGGGTCGACATTCTTCAAATTGCTGCAAAAAGGCGACTGGAAGAACGCGTGTAAACAGATTCCTCGTTGGGTATTCGATGGTGGCAAAGACTGCCGCATTAAAAGTAATAACTGTTCCGGACAGCCGATTCGCCGGGAGCAGGAAGAGTATTTGTGCCTGTATACACTGGGGGAATCGAAATGACAATGTTACAGCGGGTAGTAATTGTTGTAGGAATCGTATTCGTGATATGTACATATTGGCTAGGTTATTATCACGGTAAGCGGTCGGTCAAGCTGGACGATTTCAAAGAATACAAAGCAGCCGTCGAAGCCCGTGACGCGCTGCAGGAAAAACTCAATGCTTCTGATGTGGAATTGCAGAAAAAGCAAAAGGAACTGAAAGAAGCCCGAACCAAAAAAGTCGTTGAAAAAGTCACTATTTACCGTGACCGAATTAAAGACTCCGCCACCGCTCAGTGTGTCAAAGAGAGTGGTATCCTCGACCTGTATGATGCGACCGTAAAATGAAAAAACTTATCCTGCTGGTAGCAGTACTTACTTTAACCGCCTGTGCTCAGGAAGTACGTAAATGTCCACCACCATCTAATGACCTGCTCACACCGAGCGGTGAATTGTGGACAACCGATGGTGACCCCGAACGAGCCGCCACAGTAATTCCACATAATGGGGAAGTTCTGATGGCCGACCGGGACAGAGTGTCCCGGTGGCAAAACTGGTGGGAAGGTTGTAAAACCTTATGAGTATTCTTCGATGATAACGATTCCCGGGCGTCCAGCGGCACCGTTTCTCAATGACTGAGATGGACCGTTGGAACACCCGGATGCTCCGGAACCCCAACCACCGCCGGTTACTGCCGGGTTGTTGATCGTCTGCACCGCACCACCCACGCCCATGAGCCCATCTGAACCCCTGGAACCGATAGTGACATCGGTCGAAATGGCGAAGCCAGCGGCGGAACCCGGTCCAGAAACACCGAAGATGTTCCAGCCGGTAGGGGAATTACTGTTAGCGTTGGCGACGGGTTGGAATGGTGGGATTGCCGGACCAGCCGGTAGGCCGGCTTTACCACCCGGACAGCTAATCAAGGTGCCCACGGACGTCGTTCCACCATCACCACCGTATGTGGATGAAGATGTGCCAGCAGTGCCTCCAGCACCAATCGTCACTTGCAGAGAATTAATTGCAGTGACATCGTAAATACCCTCGGCATAAGCACCGGCCCCGCCACCGTTACTCATTGATGTTTGTCCCGCACCCGTGGCTACCGCTGCGGAACTACCGCCACCACCACCGACCGCTTTAATTTTCCACTTTTTGGCACCTGCGGTTTTCGACACCAGTGTGTCAGTCGTGAACACGCGGACCGCGAGTAATCTTCCGGGGGTTGCGGTCATCAATGCGTCATAGAGTTGGCTGTTAGTCCCACTATCGACAGTCCCGTTCGGCGTAACACCTGCTACGTTGAGCACACGTGCAAAAAAACCGCTCATGTCGTTAGCCCAATCGGCTTCAAAATATGAACCATCTTCTGCTGTCGGTGATGTGCGGTTTTTAAATGCACCCTGCGGTTGCTCCGTCGTGGGATTTTCAAACCGTCCCGGGTAGCGATTGCTGCGGTCTAAAGCCATTATTTAAACTCCTATAAATCCAGTCGCTTGCGCCAATGAATCGCCAAACTGAGTTGACGAGTCACCTGCCTGTACGTAATCATAAGCCTCGAGGAAACCATTGAATTTTACACCCTGTGGTTTCGGAACGAAAGAGGCATTGAGGAGCGCCCATCGTTCAAGCTCTGTGATTTGCCCGTAGAATTCCACGGAGAAACTCATGTCCTCACCGTCAACCAGACGGGTAACCTGTGCGTTGGGTAACATGAAATTCATCCCATTAATAATGTCTTCAATGGTCGCGTACGAGTTGTTTTTAAGAATTTTAGATTTAATTACCAGACGATATAATTTGTCCGACATCGCCATCGACTGGTCAACAGATGGCACACTACACATCGCAGAGGTGTCACCGAATTCAGCCGGACCATTGACATCGTTGGCGCACATCGCCGTTTCTATCGTGACTTTACCCGTGAAATCCCGGGGTACTACAACAATGCGCCCAATAACGTCGAGTTGCTCACCTTGCGCCGCATCGATCGAATACATAATGCGGACAGCTGCAGCCACATCTGCAATCTGCGTAGCCAGACTACGCGTGATGTTATACCAAGCGGCAGCCTTTGGCTTGTTACGATACTGAGCGTAGATGCGATTTGGGGCATCTGACTCATTTGCGACGTAGCCGCTGACGATTGTCAGCGGTACGAAGTAGGGAGCTGGGAAGAAGTTCATCAGTACCCACAGGAATTGATGGAAGATGTACTAATGATACCGCGAATCTCTCATTAGTCAATTCAGGTGCGTTGTGGATGGATGAAAGGGGCTTGCGCCCCTTAAACTATTTTAAACGTCAATCCTTCTTTGTCAGAAAAACCATTGTTCATTAAGTAATCTAACACATAGTCTTGTTTTTCAATTTCGTCAGAAAACGATGAGTCGCCAGTATCTATTTCCACTGTAACCGGAAGAGTGCCAGTTGTCATAAACCACAGGTTTACTTTTAACATTTAACACCTCTATGTAAAATTAATAATGAAATTATCGACGTCGATCACCGCACCTTCACGGCAGCGGATAGACACTTCGCAGTATTCAGCAGCTTGCGGAACGCGGCCCTGTATGAATTGCCCCACAGATTGCCATCCACTCGGGGTGTTAGTAAAAGTACTACTTACACCTGATTGGATGGCATTACCAGCCCTATTGTAAAATGTAACGGTTAACGACCCTGCCGTTGTTCCTGTTCCAGCGGTTATTGTATTGATTTGACACGTTACCGTGTAATAACCATGCTGTGTTACTTTTACATTTTGAGTTAAGAAACAACTTGACGACCCGAACGATGTCATTCTAGCGCCATAGGTACCTGTTTTCTTATATGCTGCACCAACTACGCAGGTTTGACTGGAAGAACCCACATTGTTAAATGACCACGATGATAAATCCCCTGTCTCAAATCCGGGATTCAATGTTGGGTTCAGTGATTTATGGAGTGGGATATTTCCCACCCCGGATAAGATATCTCCGATACAATGACTTGCGGTAACATACCCGTTGCCCTCAACGAAAGTTCTTAAGCCTTCGTCTCCATTCTGAAAGAGATAATCATTTCCTGGTGTTTTAACAATGGTTACATCGATGAAGGCGTTTGCCCCCACATAGAATAATGGTTTCGTTTGCAGCGACGGGTTGTTACACACAAGTGTACACCCATTAAGGATGAGTCGCGCCGCAATTCCTGTTACTTCCCCGTAGCGATACCACGCTGACGCCCCTGGATTTTCAATATTAGCTGCCGAATCCAAGATGACCATGGCACCGTTACCAGTTATCTTAATCGGGGTATTCAATACCGATGTGCCAGGCATCCCAATGGCAAAACTCGCACATTCCACAAGTATCGGACATCCTTTCATGTCGAATATTTTGCAATTTTGGAAAGTAATTGACTCTCCGGAGTCTGAAAGGCCGGCTGGGAAGTGCATCGCATATGTGCCTCCGGTTGACTCCATCATGAATCCACAATTGATGAATTTATAACGCCAGGTACTATTGGAGCCCCCTAAAACGATATCAGCAGTGGAAAACATGCAGTTTTCGATCTTACAGTCGCCATTATAGGTGCCGTTGCTGGAATCGTTATTGTTTCCAGTTAGCAGCAACCGCTGACCAATGTTTTGAATCGCACCTTTGACTTTTATACCACGCATGGATGTACAGTGGTTCTCTGACCCAGCAGGATATGGGCGACTGGAATGAACCCATAAACAGTAAGGGGCAGTACAACCTGTAAAGTCAATATAGGCGATGCCATTGGGGCTCTCGAAAGAATAGTACCCTAAATCTACTTCCAAACCTTGCGACCCAGTTACATAATAGGTTTTCCCCGCCTGTAACACCACATTGACTTTGTTTGCTTTCGCATAGCTGTTTGCGGCCAGTAACTGTTCGGTGTCAGTGCCTGGGAAATCCTCCGGCATTATAAACTTAGTTCTTCTGTTAAAAATCTCCATATAATCATCGAGATGTATACCATCAGAGTGGGTTACTAATGAAGTCCCCGGAATCACGGATGATGCCAGGTTTTGCCGCAATAACTGGTCCGTTCTCGGCTTCCAGTTACTGTCCGTCGTCGGGTCAGTGCCCGGCGCAACAACATGCGACAGCGCTCCCGCCCACGAATACCAGTTGTTGTCCACCGGGTTGTACACTGCTTTATTGCGGTCACCGGTATCAAGGGTACCACCGGTGGTGAAGTCGAAACTACTTGGTTCGAATGTAGAATTCATCAACGCATTGATAGCTACTTCGGACGAATTCGAAGCATCCAAGGCCGAGGCAGCAGCACTATTTGCACTGTTAAGCGAATTCGTAGCACTGCCCGCAGCGGCTGTAGCTAAAGCTGATGCACTTGATACAGCCGCTGATGCGGCGGCTGTCAAATTATCAACCTGCCGGAAGTTGTCATCCAGTTCGTCCCACGTTAAGGGTCGACCCAGGTCTGCGCGTTTGATAATGGTCATACGATGGTCACCATGATGTTTGAGGTTGTCCAGCGGGATAATTCATTAAAGTCAATGGTAACATTCGCCGTGCTGCCATTCAACGTCATACTGTTAACGTAACTGTTACCGTATGAACCAATGACTTTGTTAACAGGTGTGTAAAGTGAACTGTACGGAACTGTTTCACCGATATCAAACCCGTCCGGCTTAAAACCGTATTCCGTCGGAATCAGGCCACCAGCGGCGTATTCCATGATGGCGTCCTGAATGAGTGGTTCAAGAGTTGCCTGAGACGGTAGCGTACCATCATCTTTGATTTCAATAGCTACCACCATGTCCACATATACGGGGCGGCTGAATTTGATATCTTTGGTCATTGTCGGATAAGTAGGCGATGTAACTGTGACCATTACCGGTGTACCAGCCTGATAAAGTGCGACGCCCGGATTTTTTTTAAGGTAGATAGCCATCGCCACGTCGTCATCCGTACCACCATCGATGATGGGTGCAATACTGTGACCGGGCTGACCGTTGCTGTCGGTTGTGGCTTCGTCGTTCTCATAGACACGTACACGGCGTACACCATCCACATTGAACAGTTGTCCCAGCATTGAATCAACCTGGTTGCTACCCGGCAGACCTACGGCCGTCGCTCGTTTAAGGCGTAACGACCCATCCGATTCAGCAGATGTACCGGGTGTTGCTGGAGTGGGGTTGTTAACTGACACCAGTCCGGCAACTGTGTCCACGATTGTTGTGATAGTGTTGGCGTCCGCTTCGATTTCACCAACCGTGGTACAGGTGATATCCACCGTTGCTGTACCTGAACTATCCAGCGTCCACGTCTGGTCGAGCGTGAATCGATAACCCGTCACAGATGATTCAAAGCGTGTACCCGCAGGAACCTGAGTACCGGCAACACCCGTTAACACAAACCCTGTAACAGTGGACGCAGTACCTTCACTCCTGACGGTACCTGTCAGCGCGCAAATTACATCGAGGTCATAACCGCTGGCTTTGTTCGGGTCTTTGGAGTTGTATGCCTGTTGCAACACTTCGTCGAGCGCAGAGAAGATTTCAGCATCGTGCGCCATCTTCAACCCATCGGGGGTGGACGGGTCAAGATTCCAGTTACTGTCGATATCCAGATATAACTGTTTTTCTTCGTCAAACCAGTCATTCTGTGATTTTACGCTATAGCCGGTACTGGTTAATTCAGCCATTCTCGGTCACCGTTAATAATCCGTAGGAGGTCAACACGCTGGCGGTGACCGTATAAGTTTTGTTGTCGATGTCGAAATCGGTGCTAAAACTGGTTAACTGCTGGACACCCGGAGTACCGGAGATGCGTTCACGGAGGCGTGCTTCGCGGACATCCATGGAAGTTTGTTTGTCGAGTATCTCCTGAAACCACGGTGTACCATCGGTCACATCCCGGAAATACTCGCCCAGAAACAGACGTAGGCGAGTGCGTATCGTCTGTTCTATTTCCAGTTGCTCAGTGATGAACATCGAACCCTGGGTAACGATGTCACCATCTTCATCTAATTTACGTACTGTCATCAGTTATTCGGCCCCGTATTAGAACCACCGGAAGCAACGCCGCCATGGGTGTGACCATTGAGTTCTTTGCCGTCCAGTACCAGAGAGTTCAGTGCGGTGATGTTCCCATCTTTATCAATGGTCACGCCGTTGATGCTCACTGTGCCGTTTGCAAGAAGTTGGACGTTGCCGTTCCCATTAGCCATTATGCACGAACCATCACCCTTTAACCAGACGTGCTGTGATGCGTCAGCATTGCGCAAGCGTATCCCATCGTTGGAAAAACTTGCAATCAGGTTATCAAGTGAACGGATTCCCGGCACAAACATCGCATCCTGTTTGTGGTGAAAGCGTTTAACGGGGTTAGCAGCAATGCCGCCAGTTTGCTTCCATCCATCAATGCAACGTTGACTGAAATGTACCATGCCCTCACAACCGGGTTTAATCTCAAATTCCAGTACGAAGTCATCACCCGGAAAACTTACAGGAACGTCTACAATGGGTGGCGGGTCAAACGTAGTTTTAGCGACATCATCAGTACGGGTGATTCCCAGTTGAATCTGCGCACGCTGTGTGTCCGGGTCGAACGTCAGCACGTAACCCGGGATACACGTGTACACGTCCTTCATATTCTCAAAAAACGTGTCATTGGTGACGTTCTGTAAAAACGAGCGGCGCTGGTTAATGTCGGTCATGTCGCCCTCCTGTGAAAATAATGTCAAGTATACTATTGACACTCACGTCAAACAATGCAATTATTCATTCACAGGCATATAGCACATGTGTCTTTAGCGGTCCGGGGTGTCCTATTCCTTCGCATCAGCGGGTAGCCGGAATGTGTAGCCAGGCATGCACGAATGCGGTTGGTCACCGTGGCGGTTCGACCAATACAATAGATAAGAGCATTTAGGGTGTAGGTCTGAGACTGCCCGAACACGATGAACGCCGGTCACAGTGCTCTTATCTGTTGTAACCCCCGAGGAGGTGGTCACATCTTGCTGACGGGTAAGCCGTAAGTGACTGGAGTAATGTTGTGAAACATAACAACAGTTGCGAAATGATTTATAGTTGTGGTGAATGCGTAGGTCGATGCGCAAGTAAGCAACCGATGGCGAGGTAGTGTATAAGGCGGTCGCTGCAAGCCTTGAACTGAAAATCCCGTCACGCCGGAGTTCGACACCGGCCACCACAACTGTAAACCATAATCTCTCTGTTGTGCTCCTGCATGTTTGCCCCGGTCTCCGGGGCTTTTTTTTACAAATCCAAAAGTGTCGTAACCTGGCTGGCAACATTCGTTGCGGCTGTCTTCACATTAATGTAACCACGCTCAATCAGTCCGGATATGGAGGTGCTGGAAACGTCGTTACTGTTCAGCTGATACTGTGCCGGTTGTGAACCATTCGCCACGCGATCAAGCGTGACAATCTGTTGCAGTTCGGCAACAAATATCAATCCGTTCTCATTCTCCGGGTCTTTAGAGCGCCCGATACGCTGAATCACCATATTATTCAGCGTAATTTCACCCGTATCCACTGTGAATACCTGGCCGGAGTACATGAAATCGAGCAAAGTGTTCAGTGTTGTACTGGAGCGAGTTTCATTTGAGCCGCTCAACCATCCCGCGAACAGACCAGCACCTGCGGCAATAAATGGATTGTCATCGACGAGATTTGTCAATGCCCCGGTGAAATCAGTAATACTAACTTTCAGTGGGTTGTTCGATACCGCACCCGTCATCGTGTAACGAATAGGCTGATAAATGATATGGTCTGCAATTGGCGTACCTGTCTCAATGGGGTATTGCACGATGTCCACACTGGCGTCAAGGTCATCAGACAGGACGGCATCGAACTGAAGCGACCCAAGCTGTGGGCCGCGCTTTACCAGAAGGTTAATTAAACTCATAACATGTACGCCTTACCTTGTCTGAATCGTTCCTCAACACGCCGCCACACGTCACCGACAGTAATGTAACCTTTGTGCTCCGTATCAAGCCCTGCGTTCTGATTGTACGCTGTAGAAGGTGACGAGTACATCACGGTTGTGGAAGGTTTACCGATGAATGCCGGACTGAACACAGCCATGTACACGTCGCCCATTGTTTTGTAACGCCCTTTATACTGGTTGAGATAGTCGGTAATCGGACCCCTGACCTGTTCAGCCGCAGTCATTGACAGGACGATATTTTTATTACGACCATACTTACTCTGAAACGCACTTGTCCATCCGGCATTAGTAAACTGAATCAGGCCCACCGCACCAGATTTACTGTTCTTTGACTGTGGATTGAAGTTGGACTCCGCAGAGATTACAGCCATAATCCAGTTAGGACTAATGCCCAGACTTTGCCCAAGTTTACGCACCTCAGTACGGAAATCCTGCTGCTGACTGGCATCCTCACCCTGCACACCAACACGCCCATAAATAAGACGATTACCGACATCACTATTTGTCGTGGTGGTATCCATTGACCCGGCACGCACAGCTTTGACAAATGTGTACCAGTCAGGACCATGTGTGTCTCCAGTATGCTGAATGGTCTGAACGTTCCAGTCACCTTCCAGTTTAGCGTCGACGGTTGTCTGGAACTCCACCGCCCCGAAATCAAATTTAGGCCATTTTGATTCAATATTAAGCACCGATGCAGGTGTCATACGGGGGTCAAGACGCATTTTGACGTCGCAGAATACACCATCGATGCCGCCGTGAAGCGTGGGCGCGTCAATCATCCCGGTCGCGGAACTGATTTTGACAGGCGTGGCTTTACGGTCATCAGATGGGAATCCGACAAATACTTGACCAGCGTACAGATGCCATTCGAAGCCATACGCTTTGGCCAGAGTATCAAATTCTTTACTAATGTCGGAGCTGACGTTGTAACCGCCAGCCATGACAATAGAGGTAAATTTGTCCTCACTATTGACAAGATATAACGGCTTCGACCAGTCCTGTGCGAGACTGGTTAAGACGTCAAACAATGTCACGCCCTTACCGAAACTTGCACTCGTTGTCCCACCGTCGAGCACATTGCTACCGCTGCGACACGTCACACGTGTGATGATGTCGGTACCGTCACGAATGGTGAAAACGTTGGTAACAAATCCAGTAAAAATCTGACCAATGCGCGACTGATACCCGGCGCGAAAAACAACGGTCTGATTCGGTTCAATCTTCGTTGTCGGTGCGAGGTTCCACAAGCGGAATTCACAGGTACTCAGGCTGTCGCCAGTATACGTTGTCACATCGAACGAACACCGGAGCATTGGGTACGACTGTGTAATAAAATTCTTTGTGTCAATGAGTATTTCATACTGGCGCAAATCCATTGTCAGTAACTCCTTTGCCGGGTCTGGTCAATTGCCTGTGGATACACCTGTGTCTCAAGATGATTTACGGTATAACGGCCAATTGCGTTACCGTCCAGTATTACGTCGCCCTGTGTGGTGAAATTACCGTTAAGCTGAATCGGACGGTTTATGGACTCCATAATCTGAGTCAACTGCTGACTTTGCTGCGCGTAATTATCAGTCACCGGACTCACTTCGGCACCGTATGAACCGTCGTTAACCGGAGATGAATTCTCCCGCTGTGGAAGCTGTTCGGTATTCGTCGTGTTATTGACGATGTTGTTATTGGCCGGGTTATACAGTGAATTATTTCGACGTAATGCGGAGAGTGTGTCATCATCTACCGTTCTGTTATCAGAATCGTTGACCCAATTCTCCCTTTTTGCCCAGAACGGTGTACCACCCCATGCAGGGGTTTCGACGGTGGATGATTTGTTATTAATTGTCGCATCATTGGCATTTGTACCCAAGTTGTTAATCCAGTCATCCATTTTCTTAATCCACGGGATAGACTGCATTGCATTTTCATACGCCTTATACAACCCATGTTCGGATACATCTTTGCCAAAGGAGCTGGTTTTCAACCAGTTATCGAATCTACCTACTACACTGGATATGGTATTACTCAGACTGGTAATATCTGGTACGAGCATGTCTGCAATCGTGTTACCCAGACTCTCGAACTTTTGTTGAGTGTCAATTATGGTCTGGTTGATTGCGTTCAGCGCGGCATTATGTTTCTCGGTGTACCCCATTTCAGCGGCACGGGCTTTTGATACTTCCAGCGTTGTAGCGCCGAACTCCTGCCATACTCTGACGGTAGCCGGGTCGAGACCTAAAACCTCCGCTACGTTGCTCTGGCGCGTCGTATCGAGGCGCTGGAACTGTCCTGCGATGTCGCTGTAAATATCTTCGCGTGTACGCCCCGTGGGGTTATCGACACGAATTCCCGCAACTGCCAGTTGCTGAATCATCCCGGCGTCACCGGTCTGAATACGGTTAATCCCACGTTCAATATTTAAAAGACTGTTTGTCGTTGCTTGCCGGTCGCCGCCACGCTGTTCGGCCAGCGCACCGAGTCCATAAACCTCAGTTGGTCCGAACTGACTGGTTACAAGCTGGTTGTTCAAGTCGTAAGCCTGTTGCGCTTTCTTCGACTCAAACGCCCACGCTGCGCCGACACCCGCGGCAACACCGGACATCGCAAGTCCGGCACCTTTGAATGTGGCAACCAGACTCATAATGCGTGATTTTGAATTTTCTACGCCGGTTTTAACGCCATTGTCGAGCGACTTGCCGACATCGTCCATCTGACTACCGGCTTTCTCCGCCGATTTTCCGAGATTATCAATGTCTTTTTCAGCCTGTTCAGCAGCTTTACCATCGTAAGAGATGCCGAGACCGACCAGAAACTGCGTAATCACATTAGCCATTATTCAGGCACCCACAGAAGATGGTTGTCAACGCCGAGGTTGTCAATGGTTACCTCATCGCCCACAAAGAAGAAGCGACCCAGTCCGGCGCGGTATGCTTTACTGACCTCAGCATTTGGGACAAGCATTGCACCGGTGATGTAGTTGATACCATCCTGTGAGACAGTCATTGTCCACGCGGGCTTGTCGGTATAGCTGATGTAATCCAGCGCAAAGTCGAGAACGTTGTCGCCCAGCTTGACCGTGAAGGTCTGATGGGCGTTGGACGCACCGTTATTTAGGGAAATTTCTTGCATTGTTTATCGCCTCAATATACTTACCCTGCAATTCATCCATCGCAAAGTGAAATTGTTCGACTTCAGCAAGCGATATTGTACCATCTTTTAACTGCGCCCATGTGCAAAGAGGTGGACACATCCCCTCGATACCCGTGCAAACCCGCATAAAGTACCAGTTGACCGGGCTTGGTCGCCCGGTGTCCCTTACTCGTCTTTGTTTGCGTTTTGCACGTAATCGAAAAAATCGGCGTAAACCCACAGAAACAATTCAGCCAACAGGGTGTTGAAACTCATCATGCGTCCGGCAAAATCAGCAACATCGACCTTACGTTCCTGACCGGCGACGAAAGTTTTACTCAGTAATACTTCTGAAATGCGCTTTTTGACAACGTGCGGTAGCGTGGTGAGCATTAGGACAACATCCTTGACCGACAATGTGCCACCGTTCTTATAGACGTTCCCGGCGTGCACGATGAATTGTGCGCCAACCAATGACAAGATTTCGTCCTGCTCAATTGCGGACGGCATTGCGGCGTTGTATGTTGTGTCGCCCACTGTGAAAGATTTAACAAGTGACATTTTATTCCCCCTCAGTTAGATACCATTAATTCTATCGTTAATCGTGACCATAAACAAATCGATTTGAATGGGTCGTGATTTTCATCGAAACTACACTCACACAAACAAATGGAGAACAGAGATGAACGATCTAATAAACATGAAATTAGAACTAACTATGTCTAGCCTCGAGATTGCGACGCTGGTTGAGAAGCGTCATGACAACGTGAAGCGCACCATCGAAACTCTGGCGGACAACGGTGTGATCGTCCGTCCTCAAATTGAGGATGAACAAAAAACCGACTCGTTAGGTCGCCTTCGCTCGGAAAAAGTATTCATGTTCGAAGGCGAACGGGGTAAACGAGACAGTATCATTGTGGTCGCCCAATTGTCACCGGAATTTACTGCCAGACTAGTAGACCGTTGGCAAGAACTGGAGAATGCCAGCAAACAACAACTACCAGACTTCACAAATCCAGCAGAAGCCGCGAGGGCATGGGCTACCGAGTACGAGCAGAAACTAATTGCGCAGGAGAAACTGTCGATAGCGGCACCAAAAGTAGACGTCTACGATCGGATTGTAGAACGCAATGGTCTCTATAACGCCACTCAGATCGCCCAGAAGTTCGGACAATCAGCGATATGGCTAAACAAACAACTAGCCTCGATGGGCGTCTACAATCGCTCCGTGAAGCGCGGACGTGTATTTCAACAGTGGTTCATCGATAAGGGATACGGAATAATGCGGGAGACAGAGAATGGGTTCTCACAACCCATGTTCTATGCCGAAGGTGAGATGTGGATTGTCAGAAAATTATCCGAAGAAGGTTTGATTTGAGTGTTGACGGACTCGTCAAGGTGGGTTATAGTTATCCTAACAGAACAACAGAGAGGACACAAAAAAATGTTAAACAAAATCATGACAGTGGTATGTTTCTTAATTGTCTCAGCTGTGGCCGCATCCATGATTGCAGTGGGTCTGGAACACGAGAAAAATGGGGAGATTGTGCCGATGATTCTGGCTCTACCAGGTCTCTACTTCTTCTACCTGTGCGCAATGAAACTCAAAAGGATGATGACAAAATGATTCGCAAATTTAAAATTCAGTTAGCGGTCATCATGGCTGCAACAATTTACTGCAACAGCGCCCACGCTGCACAGGGTAAGCAATTCCAGATTTATGACGGGCAGACCGACACGATTTGCACGTATCATGAAAATGAATTTGGTCATGCGGAAAGCGACGACCCGGCGTATATGGGTACCGGAGTTTGCTGGCGTAAAGACATGATGGATAAAGCAGACTTTCACATTCGGAGCAAAAGAAAATGAAATGCACGGTGTCAGTCCGTTGGTGGTTGTTCTATCCGTACCAGTCATTGCTAATTTTCTTTGCCCGTCTGATGAACGTGGAACCGGACTGGCAGAAAGTGGGTGATTTTTTACAGAAATACTGTATCAAAGTGGGGAAAATAAAATGACCAAACCAACCATAACCAGAGAAGAAAGCATTCAGGCCGTATTCGATTTAAAGGCTGGTCATACACTTGGGTTCGCTGACATAGAGATTCTCAAGCGAGTAGCCCGAATGGCGCTGACCGCAATGGACAGTGAGACATATTGCAAGGAACGAAAACTTTTCTGTTCAACCGATACAGCAAGGATGAGGAAGGCAATCTCCGTCTCTGCTGGAACCGATGTTGCGCAGCTCTATCGCCACGCGCAGCCAGCGCCAGTAGTTCCGGAGGAAGTATTGAAGTCTTTGGATTTACTGTTTCACCGAAGCTATTTCAGGCGGTGGGTAAAAGATCCGCAAGGGTATGTGTCGGGGTCAATACCGGTTCGTGATCTGGTCAATGTGGTTCTTTTCGCTGACGCCTGCCGCGCCGCTATGCTCAACAAATAACTAAGGGGCCAATCGGCCCCTTTCGTTTAGCTTGCCGGACCCTTACTCGGCGTCCAACTGTTGAACTCAAAAATCCACTGGTCATCGGTAATTGTCTGACCACCACGCCCACGCGGACCATCGTTCACAATCACACCTTCTGCGCCGACAGCAGCATCGAGTGTGCCAATCTGAGTATAGGTCAACTCGATGTTAGCCTTGCTCAGAAACAGCCCGTTGATATACGCAGAGTCCGCCGAGCCGGGGTTGAGGTTCAGCGTGACACGACGACCCGGGTTGATGCGGTCCAGACGAATAGCATTACCACCCAGACCACGACGTAATGCAGTGGACGCGTCAATCGGTTCATCGGTGTACGGCGGGTCAGACTCGCCAAAATCAGAAATGATGCGGCCATTAATTGTGATGACCGTGTTACTTGTGGAAAAGTTTTCTAATGACATCGGTCATTCTCCATTAATAAACGTCAACGGTGACGTCACAGATGCGGATGCTACCAGCTTTGAACACGCGCATGTTAATCGGTGCGGACTTACGCGCCGCGCGGTCAGAATCGGACAGGTCGAGAATGTCCGTCGCTTTGGTCAGCACTTCGAAGCCATCGGTGTACGCTTCCAGACCGGTGTCAGGGCTGGTGTAATTGCGCGGACCGAGATAGCGGTTGCGAATGTACTGTTTACCGACACGTTTAGCCGCACCGATGAGCGCTTCCTGACCGACCGGAGTCTGCGGAAGTTTGGTGGTCTGGTTAACGATAGTGTTGTACAGTTCCACGCGCAGAGAGTTCACAAAGGCGTCCAAATCGACGATATCGGAAATAGACTCACCGTAGGTACTGTGTGACCACGTCTGCAACCAGCGACCGCTGTCGGTGCTGCCCTGCAGGTCGAGCACGCTGTAGAATGCACAACGTTTGGCGACCATCGCGTTCTGTTCGGTGTCGGACAGGTCTTCGGCAGCAACACCCGGAGATTTTTTAAACTCAGTGTCAATAGTGCTATTGTCAGCACTGTAATTGACCGAGGCAGAATGCTTGATGAGCGCATAGGCCGCATACGGGTCGGTTGCGTGAGCCACGGTGAATGCGTGACGATAGCCCAGCGTGTTCAGCTGTGAACAGATGTCATCGCTGGCGTCCGGGTTGCGAATTTTAACCACAGCCTCACCGGTCTGGCTGTTCGGGAACATGACACTGTTATCTTCACACCAGGACGCAATCGCCAGCACGCTCGCTTCAAAAGCCAGCACATCTTTGGTGAAGAGGGTCCAGTACCAGTAAAACTTGTCAAACGCTTTGGTCAGTGTCGCGGTGACGTTAGCATCAGCGGCTGCAGTAGCCCACACGGTGAGTTTCGGTACCGCCGGAGTAGAACCGAGGAATTTGGCACCAGCCTTGTACGTCTCGGTCGTGGTGGCAAAATCAGCAGCGAGAGAAGCGGTGGAATAGTAGGTACGCACCGTGTCTTCGGTGAAACCTACCGGGAGTTCAGAGTTTTTAGCAAACAACATCGCGGAAGCGAAGTTTGCCGTACTCAATCCCGCCGGAGAAATCCGGGTTGTAATGGGGATGATTTGTTCAATTGGAAAAGACATTTACGAGTCCTCGTAAGTTACAGTGTGCACACGTTGACCATTATATCGAAATTTCACCGGATTGATAGTTCACACCGGGTTCGGCGTCAACATATCTTAACTGAAGCGTGCCATTTTCGAAATATACCTGGTCCATACCCTCACCAATGGTGAAAGGAACGTGCAGAATATTATTCACTGTCACCGTGTTCACCGCTTCGTAAAGCAGTTTAACGATGATTTGCGCACGCTGTTCGAAGTTGCTCGCCTGCAGCGCTGTCAGATTGTTGACCGGTTCAGTCCCACCCCAGCCAATCCCCTTTTGCCACAGAGGCCAGCACACGTCCGGGCGCTTATGACATTCCTTCAGCATTTCGGCGTACTGCATTGCTTCACCACGGAAGAAATTAATTTCACAGGATGCGACAATCTGCGCGCGAATTTCATACACGATGGTGTCATTTGCGCCATCGGTCATGATGATGTTCGCCTGACCACGTTCACGGATGCTCTGACGTGGCCGCACAGACGCGTATGGACCGTCCGGAGACGGTCCGTTGGGGTCGGCAAGGATACACTCGCTGACGCCCGTCACGTTGAGTATATGCGGCCTGAGAGCCGCAAAGATTTCATTGTTGGTCATAGCGGTCCACGATTACCTTACAGTATTTGCGCCACGGGCGATTGTCGGTGCGAATAACTTTCCAGCGCTGACCCAGGAATACCCATTCCCCATCGAGTGCGATTGAGTCCAGGTCACCATTGTTAACGTATATTTTACGTGGGTCAACGATGCGCTGACCACCCTGACGCAGAAAATCAATTTCCTTGTCGCTCAGTGGTTGAATGTTCACCGTGAATGCAACCGGTCCGGATGTCGAGGTGACCCAGATGCCGTCCACGTATGAGCCAGATTTACCCACATGTGTCGCCGGTACAGATTTAAACACGTTGTCAATATGACCACGCATTGACAGACTCATAAGATACCCTCGTCAGGTTTTTCGTTGCTGACCTTGTACGTTACGCTTGCGCGTAGTGCACCGGTGTCGATAAGTGGATTGTCCGAACCTTTCTGTTCGATTGTGTAATCGCTGTTCGGTGGCGTGCGAAGGTCAGTCATGTACTGCTGCACCGCACCGGCTGCGAATGCGCCCACTTGTTCAAGTACCTGGTCAAGCGGTAAATCATTAGCCACGCCATGAGCGATGGTGTCCACGATATCCTGTTTACCACTCTGTACACCGGGTATCAGCCAGGGGCGCGGCGGGATGGGTGCGGGATTACCGTACAATTTGTTATTCGGGTTACCGTAATTCAGTAATGCACCAAGCTGTGCGTTAGTAATTCCCGAGTCAGGATGTTCACCTGCGTCCGAATGGATGCCGACAGTCACGGTCTTCTGGCTGGCTTTAGCGTATTGCTCCAGTTTCGAACGTATTGCCTGTTTGGCTTGCTGCAGCGCTTTGATGTTGACTGACATAGTGTGTCCTCATTTGTCAAGCTATTATCACACAACGTTGCGCCAGTATCCACATACCCCGTTAAAACTCGTTCGGGGTACTTCAACGGGGTATCAAAAACTCTTTAACTTTCAGTACTATACTACTTATTACCCTTATACCCTTATAAAATAGTAATTAGTATAGTAGTAAGATAACAAGTATATGAATAAGTATATAGACAATATACAAACGGTAATAAGAGGGGAGAAGGAAGAAGGGAAGAATGTACGGGGTTTTCGGTTATGCGCGCAAGCTGCTGATTGTGAAAGTAAATTCGCCACCCCTATACCCCGGGTATTTCGGGGTAAAATGAGGTGTTGACGAATCCGTCAATCACTGATACACTCATTCCATAAATTACAGAGGGGATTTCACCAGTGACTAGTGACCTGATTCTATTATTTCTGTCAGTAAATCCTGACTCCACTTTTAATGAGATGACAAAGTGCATGAGTATCAACGTGGGGTCAGCTTACTCAACGGTTAGTAATCTTAAAAAGTATGGCAATATCGTATCGACGTCTGAGAGGCCACGGCGGTACAGTATCACGAAAGAATTTACCGCAAAAAGTGAAGTATACGATGAGTACGTTCACCGGGTTATTGCGGCGGGTGCCAGCACTGTGGAAAGTGTTGTCAAAGTTAGCGGACTGTCATCTTACAGGGTTGCATTGTCCATCAGAAGACTGAAGAATTTGAACAAAATATCAACGATTACCGGTATGGGAATCACGTTGAATGAATTACCTGTTGACTTAAAACTAAAACCCTGGACAACAAAAGAAATGCAAACGCTGGAAGATTTAGCGGGGAGGGTACCAATCTCTGAGATTTGTGAGACATTGGGCAGAACACGAAACAGTATTCAGATGAAGTGTCATTTGCTTGGGTTGTCACTGGTAACGCATACGTGCAGGAAAGGACACCGCATGGTTGAACGGAAAACTGGAAAATGGGTTTGCAATGAATGTCACTCCCAGGCGGAAAGATTGAGACGTGTAGTCAATAAAGCATAAGTCCGGAACCACCCTGTTCGTGACCACAAGTCGCATTACAGCGGTGAATCGTAGAGAAATGGGGTGGAGAGTCACCAGTATGCTAACAAAACACTATCGCAGTTTCTTCATCATTCGGGGCATCGTGGTCGAGGATGAAGGATACCTGTGCTCGGACAAAGTTATTATGAAGTATTACGGTCGTCACTACGCCGGGAGGATTGGTAAATGAACATTCCAGACTATCCGATGGAGTATGAGGATACTGTACATTACACGGATGGTATTGAGTGGCTCATTCAGAATTACGGAGAGTTTCCGGAAACTGTACCGCCGGGAATGTGCCTGGAAATTAGCGACCCCGTGTGGATGGACTGGCGGTTCGTTCTGTCGCTGCCGAATTACGAGGTTGTATTCGGCAATTGCATCATCCCCGGTGTGACCCGGGAAATTTTTAACGCATACAAGAAAAAGGTGTGGTTATGTACAGATTTTCCACGACTGGGGGAATCAGGCTGATTAGCAAGATGTCCACAACGCATACGGCGAAACAGATTGCCGAACACATGGGTTGCAACGTGAATCGCGTGTATAACCTCGCTAAACGCAACGGAGTGCGTTTAACTTATGGTGCGAGTACCCAACGTACTACCCACGACCGCGACACGTTAGAACGCGTTATGCGACTCCGTGAGAGTGGTCTGATGTTTAAGCAGGTAGCGGAAGCGATGGGGACAACCACGTGTAACGCGATTTATCTTTATGAGCGAGCAGTGAGAGAATTGTAAAAGCCCCGTAAGGGGCTTAAACCGCAAGTGCACCCATTCCGACTCTTTTTCTGAGACGATAGAACTGCTGTCCGTACACGGACCAGGTTAGCCAGTCGTTGTTGACCTCAAGCATTGCCGGGACACGATACGAAATAGACTCATCCCCTACGGATTTTGTCGCCACGTTTAGCCGCGCTTCCTGATTGACATCACTGTTCAGCCCTTCTGGATAGTAAACAGACAACCAGTGTGCGGCATAGTAGAACATTCCGCGCTGTTTCAGGTTGTGGCATTCTGCCTCATAATCTCCCCAGCGCTTACTCCCTGTCTCCGTGTCAGCCTCACACAGTGCGTACTGAATGAGGCTGTCCGGAAAATCAGTAGTAGACGAGAAAGCCTGACCGCCGAGCGGCCAGATGCGAAAATCTGCGATGACTTCGGCGGTGATGTGCATGTTATATACCCGTGTGTTAATTAGGAGGCGGTTTTTACTGCCTCAATTTCTTGTTGAAGACGTGACTTCTTCCAGCGTGTATCAACTTTGATGCCCAGTTCTTCGGCTTCTGCACGAAGTTTGTCAATAGTCACATCGTTGGCGTCTGAGTCAGGGTTGACCAGTTCACCACTTGTGACGACCAGTTCACCTGCGTCCTGATATGCACTGACCAGACTGTGAATTGCCGGAGTAACTTCGAATTCTTTCGAATCACCCGGTGCCAGCATGCGTTTCATCACATCTTCTTCACCCGGCATCATGAACGGACGAGTGGAAATATTTTTTACAGTAATCATAAATCACCTTTAGTTGTAATACTTACCCGTTGTCATTTTACCCACAACAGCTTGTCCTGTCCAGAATCGTAGATACGTGAGACACCTTCTGATTCGTACCATTGCGTCTGCGTCATTCCATCCGGTGCACGGTTCCACTTCTCACGCGATTCGGTTGTGCAACCATTTACAATCCTGAACCCCACTGTCGTGGTTGAAAGTGTGAAACCAGCATTAATATAACTGGAACCGCTGAACAAATCCCGGTCAACGTATGAATAGGCGCGGTTAATGTTGTTAACCGTGGTAGCATGTTTCCACAGGCGGGACAGTCCACCCGGAACATTACACGCGGTTGCATATCGTACCAGTTCCCACTCATTCTTTTTCTGCCAGTTTGTCAGACTGATTACGGCGACTAAGGTATCATCGTGTTGCAGACCATAATGCGCGGTCGCACCCCGGAAACCCTGTACGTGGTGTTTCTCCATGAACGCCTTCGCTTCAGACGTCGAAACTTCCACAATGTTACATTTTCGGGCAAACACTTTGTCGGATGTCACGCCGAGTGCGTTGCGAATGATATTTTCTACCTGTTCGCGGCGCTCATTCCAGACATCCTCGCGAATGCTTATCAGACGGTATCCTGCTGCTTCCACGCGATGACGCTTGGTAATGTGATACCTCTTATCCTTCGTGCGCTCATCGTGCCAGTACAGACCGTTAAATTCGATTGCCAGATTGTGTGACGGCACTACAACATCAAGTTCCAGCGGTCCAATGATTGTACGGTCGGATTGTACCGCATCGGGACAAATGGAACGGACGAAGTTGAAGACTTCAAATTCACCTCGGGATACGCCCGCTTTTGAACACGTCGGGCATTGATGACCAAGAGTAGAGTGGTTATTTGCGTATTGGGAAAATTCACCGTGCACTGGACAAATTATGGTTAGTTTTTGATCACTACCTTTATACACCGCTTTAGAATAATCATATTTGTCACCGTGTATGACTCTGCTTTTGTGAATGAATCTCTCAAGATTACTCATACTTTTGCTTGCTCTGGACTCAAGACCGCATTTTGGACAACCTCTTCCTGAAAGATGTGAAGATGGTTGCTGCTTGAAGTCACCATGTTTTGCACAAGTGATGGTTATTTTCTTTTTGTTACCCTCGTAAACAGCTTTGGAATAATCATACCTGTCACCATGAACTTTTTTTGCGTCTTCTATAAAACTGTCAAGTGTCTTTCGGTGTAACTCACCACGCTTTGCCAGTGCACAGGGTTTACACTCAGCACCCCCATGAACGTGGTTGTTCAGCGTCATGTGATATACTCCGTGCACCGAGCAAACTATGGACATTTTCTTGACTACGGAAATGAACGATTCTCGGACGTATGAGTATCTGTCACCATGAATCTCCCGTGCCTGCTGTATCATTCGGTCGTAAACGTCGTCGATTCTGCATTTTGGGCACGCTATTTCGCATTTCAGGTGTCCCTGCGGTATTTGAACGAAATCACCGTGTACCGGGCAAACTATCGTCACAGGTGTTTTGTTGTTTACATATTCCACTTTGGAATAGTCATATTTTCCTTTATGTATTTCTTTTGCTTTTTCTATAAACATGGAATTACTCCTCTTAAGATGGTGTTAACTATAACCAAAGAGGAGGCAAAAGAAAAGCCCTCTGAAGAGGGCTTAGGGTGCTACTGAGGGCAGGTATTACAGCATGTCGAGGTAGATTGCACTCAGAGGATAGCGAATTTCGGTGCCTGAAATCTTATACTCTGCCGGTACAGTTACTGCCAGACCTTTGTTCTGCGGTGCCAGCATGCGGAACGGAATCGGCTTGGCAACACCCAGGTTGCGGTCGTTCTTCTCGTAAATGAGA